>TARA_R110002051_G_scaffold82285_1_pt1 | contig 45905 bp, 39 predicted proteins | sample TARA_R110002051 | Tara Oceans TARA_R110002051 (sample SAMEA4397023) | marine metagenome | biome: Polar Biome; feature: [MES] marine water layer (ENVO:01000295) within the mesopelagic zone...; material: water (ENVO:00002006), including particulate matter (ENVO:01000060) such as...... | reverse complement strand
AATTGGTTATGTCTATTTTTTTAGAAAATCAGCAAGCCCTAATTATTTTTTGTTCAAATAAAATAGAAAATCAAAGCATAGCATTAGCTACGGTTTTATTTTATATTGAAATATGGGCGAAAAAGAAAAAAATCATATCGCCATTTTATTGTTAAATTGGTATTAATCTACATTATCATGTAAAAACGAATTATTGCTTCTTAATTGTATATCATCATTATCATCTACACCAATACTTGTTCTTGACAAATCGGTTTCAGATGAATGTTTAGCTTCATCTAAATTAACGCCTTGTCTTTTATAAGCTGGCACTTTTTCAATATCATCAATTTTAGCAGTATTAAATTTATAATTGAAGTCTTTCATCTTTCTTCTACGTTCTTCTGCACGCTCTTTTAACAGCTCAGAAATAGGGCTATTCATTGGGTCAATTTCCTCGCTAACAGATTCCTTTTCTGGTTCAGGTTTAATAGTTTTCTTTTCAAAAACAATATCTTCTTCAACCCCTTCTAACACTTCTCTTAAATCCGGTTTCTTTTTATTCATTGAAGATTCAACCTCAACATAATCATCTAAAGCATAACGGATATCGCCTTCTTCATTTGTTTCGTTTACGGTAATTAATTCCACATAATCGTTTACTGGAATCTTTTTTACGTCATCGTTTAAATCATGCGAAATAATATCATTTTCATCTTCAATGGTAGCTTCTTTCGATGAAAGCGGTAAATCAAAAGTTAATGTTATTTGCTGTTCTTCTTCAATATAATCTGAAATAACCTCAACATCACCCATATCATCAATATCACTAGACATTCTAGTTACTGGTTTAATGATAAAATCTTCATCCTCTTCTATATTTGCAGAAACTTTTTCATAAACAACATCTATATTTTTAATGATTTCTGATGTAGGAATTAAATTTATGTCTTTCGAAAAATTTGATGTGGTATCTTTTTTTACTTCAGCCTTATTAGGCTTAATAAATGTGTCTTCTTCAATCTCGAGGTCTAAAGTATGTCTTACAATTGGGGATTCTTTTTTCTCCTCCAATTCTATAACTGGTGCAATAATTACAGGTTCGCGTTCTTGTGAATCTAAATCTTGCTCTTCGCTTAAAGAATGAACAACCTTTTTAGTTTCTGTATTAGAAATCTCATCTTGCTGCTCGATATTAAAACCAGTTGCAATGATAGTTACCGCTATAGATTCTTCTAAGGTTTCATCTTCACCAACACCCATAATAATATTAGCGCCATGACCAGCTTCATTTTGGATGTGATCGTTGATTTCCCCTATTTCATCAATTGTTATTTCATGAGAACCAGAAACAATTAGCAACAATACATTTTTGGCTCCAGTAATTTTATTATCATTTAGTAATGGCGAATCTAAAGCTTTACGAATGGCATCTTGAGCACGGTTTTGACCAGAAGCTAAAGCAGAACCCATTATAGCTGTACCACTATTGCTTAGTACGGTTTTAGCATCACGTAAATCGATGTTTTGAGTGTAATGGTGTGTAATAACTTCAGCTATACCACGAGCAGCGGTTGATAACACTTCGTCTGCTTTTGAGAATCCTGCCTTGAAACCAAGATTTCCGTAAACCTCACGAAGTTTATTATTATTTATTACAATTAATGAATCTACCACATCTCTTAATTTCTCAATCCCTTTTTGAGATTGCTCAATACGCATTTTACCTTCAAAAGCAAATGGCATGGTTACAATTCCAACAGTCAGAATATCTTTATCCTTGGCCATTTTAGCAATAATAGGTGCTGCACCGGTACCTGTACCACCACCCATACCAGCAGTTATAAAAACCATTTTGGTATTGGTATCCAGCATTTGGGAGATGTCATCAAAACTTTCAACTGCCGATTGTTCGCCAATATCTGGGTTTGCACCCGCACCCAATCCTTCAGTTAAATTTAAACCTAATTGGATTTTGTTTGGCACACCACTGTTATGTAATGCTTGTGCATCGGTATTACAAACGTAAAAATCTACGCCTTTGATGCCTTGTTGGAACATGTGGTTGATGGCATTACTACCACCACCGCCAACACCAATAACTTTAATGACATTTGATTGATTTTTGGGTAAATCAAATGCGATGCTTTCGAATTCTTTTTTGCTGCTCATAAATTCTGTTTTACTCCCTCTCTGTCTCTTTGAGACATCTCTCCCAAAGGGAGAGAAATAAGGCTTATTTAAATACTTTATTTTAGTTCAATAGATTATTTTTAATCTGTGTGATTTTTCTATAAATTCTGTGTTTACTCTGCGTTATCTAAAAAATCTTTAACGCGCTCTGTTAACTTATCAAGAAAAGAGCGTCTTTCTTTAATAGGCTTTTCTTTAACTTCTTCTTCAGCTGATGCTTCTTGTTCATTAGCTTGCTCTTCTTGTTGCTCAATTTTCTTTCTTTCTTGCCGTTTCAAGCCATCTAAGACTAAACCAACTGCTGTAGCGTATAATGGGCTAGTAACATCCTCATCACTATCGCCAGCTAAATGCTCGTTCGGATATCCAATTCTGGTATCCATTCCTGTTATATATTCTACTAATTGTTTTAGATGTTTTAATTGACTACCACCACCGGTTAAAACGATACCTGCAATTAGTTTTTTCTTTTGCTCTTCGTGTCCGTAATTCTTTATTTCAACATAAACCTGTTCAACAATTTCAACCACACGGGCGTGAATGATTTTCGACAGGTTTTTTAAAGTGATTTCTTTTGGTTCCCGTCCTCGTAATCCTGGAATGGAAACAATCTCATTATCCTTATTTTCACCTGGCCACGCTGAACCAAATTTTATTTTCAATAATTCAGCTTGCTTTTCAATGATGGAACAGCCTTCCTTAATATCCTCTGTAATCACATTTCCCCCGAAAGGGATAACTGCTGTGTGACGAATGATACCATCTCTAAAAATGGCCAAATCTGTAGTTCCGCCTCCTATATCAATCAATGCGACTCCTGCTTCTTTTTCTTCTTGACTCAACACGGCATTCGCTGAGGCTAAAGGCTCTAAAGTGATGCCTTCTAAATTTAAACCCGCACTTTGCACGCAACGTCCAATATTCCTTATAGAAGATACTTGTCCTACAACCACATGAAAATTAGCTTCCAAACGCCCGCCATACATACCAATTGGCTCTTTTATTTCGGCCTGCCCATCTACTTTGTATTCCTGTGGCAAAACATGAATAATCTCCTCACCGGGAAGCATCACCAATTTGTGCACCTGATTGATTAATCTATCAATATCCTCTTCATCAATAACCAAATCAGAATTTGATCTGGTTATATAATCGCTATGTTGTAAACTACGAATGTGCTGTCCTGCAATACCAACCGTAACGCCTTCAATTTTAGATTCCGCAGCTACTTCTGCTTCTTGCACAGCTTGCTGAATAGATTGAATTGTTTGCGTAATATTATTAACAACACCACGATGCACGCCCAAACTTTTAGACTTACCGATGCCTAAAATCTCAACTTTGCCATATTCATTTTTACGACCAATCATAGCCACAATTTTTGTGGTCCCTATATCTAAGCCTACTGTTATATTATGCTCCATGGTTTATGTTTTGGTACATACTACTTGGTTATCAAACTGTAAATTAACTTTACTGTAATTATCAAGCGTTTTTTCTTTTATACTTTTTTGATAAAACGCTTTTAAATTATTTATTTTCTTATCTAAAAAATTTACATCTCCTAATTGCACCAAAAAATTACACTGTCTCAATCGTAATGAAATGCTTTTATCAGCGTTTTGATGAATTTCAATAACATTGGTTTTTAAAAATTCATCATCTATAATTTTGTTTGCAACTTTATAGATGTTTTTTAAATTATTTTTTTCAACATGACCAGTAACTAGTGGTACTCTAGCAGAATAATTGTTTGATAACGGCATATATAAACCTTCGTCATCAATATAATAAGATGCATTTGTACTTACCCTTGCAATAGGTGTTTTTTGTTCTATTTCAGCATTAAGTGTGCCATTTACAGCAACATACACTTCTGCAGTTTTTATCATTGGATTAGATTTGAGGGCATTTTCTAACTTATTCAAATCTAAAGTTTCTTTAGGCACGTTTTTAACGCTGCCATAATTTTGTATTAACAATTTACTAACAGTTTCGTTTGTAATAAAAAGATTGTTGTCCCCAATAAATTTTACAATTGGTTTTGATACACTTTTGTTAGCATTTCGATTTGACGCAAAAGCGAATAAGAAGACTACTATGCCTAACAAAACAATCATTTTTATGTAACCCCAATTAACTCGCAATGCTTAATCCTTTTTTTATATGCTTTACTTCTTCCCCAATATCACCAGCTCCAATGGTTAATATAATTTGAGCTGATGTTTTATTAATCTCAGTTAATAGTTCCTTTTTAGTCACTAACTTTTTATTTTTATTTTCAATTTTACCCAATAACCACTCTGAGGTTACACCTTCAATAGGCAATTCCCTTGCAGGATAAATATCAAGTAAAATAAGTTCATCAAATTGTGATAAGTTTACTGCAAAATCATCAATAAAATCCCTTGTTCTACTATACAAATGCGGTTGAAAAATAGCTAATACTTTCTTTTCTGGATACATTTCCCTCACTGCTTGATGCACTGCATTAATTTCTTCAGGGTGATGCGCATAATCATCTATAAAAACAAGATTTTCGGTTTTTATATGATAGGTAAATCGTCGTTTCACACCTTTATAGGATGCTAAAGCTTTGGCGAGCTGCCGGTGAGGGCAACCATATTCAACAGCCATCGCCAAGGCTATTAATGCATTCGACAAATTATGTCTGCCAGGTAGGTTAAATTGTAAATTTCCTAGCACTGTATTTGGTGTTTTTACATCAAATACATAGGTGCCGTTTTTTATTTTTATATTTTGAACGGTATAATCAGAATCATCTTCAATACCATAAGTAATGCCTTTTAATGGCAATCCGTTTTTGATAAAAAGGGTTCCATTTGCTTTTACTTTTTTTGAAAAATCGACAAATGATTTTTTTAATTCCGAAACATCTCCGTAAATATCCAAATGATCTGCATCCATTGAAGTTATACAGGCCAAATCTGGTGATAGGGTTAAAAACGATCTATCAAATTCATCAGCTTCAACAACAGAAACCTCAGTGCCATTAAGTATCAAATTTGAATTGTAATTCTCGCTAATGCCTCCTAAAAAAGCAGTAACAGGCACGTTACATTCATTCATTAAATGACCTAAAATACTTGTTGTAGTTGTTTTTCCGTGAGTACCAGCAACCGCTAAGCAAAAGGTGTTTTCCGTTATTAATCCTAAAACTTCCGAGCGTTTTAATATTTTAAAATTATTCGTTTGAAAATAATTTAATTCTGAATGGTTTTTTGGAATTGCTGGTGTATAAACTACCAAAGTCTTTTTAGGATTTAAAAAAATTGAATCTATTCGTTCAATATTATCTTCAAAATGAATATCGATACCCAATGCCACTAAACTATCTGTAATTTCAGTTTGCGTTTTATCGTATCCAGCTACTTGTTTTTTATTTGCATGAAAATATCTGGCTAAAGCACTCATGCCAATGCCGCCAATACCTATAAAATAAACGTTATCCCATCCCATCCCGATAGCTATCGGGACTCCTAAGGGAAAGAGTTTTTTAGTGGACGATATGTTAGTTTCTTTCTTACTCATTTTTTTTAGTTTCTTCCCTTTGGGAAGGCGGAAGATGGGCTTAAAAGTTTCTCAACCTCATCTGCTATATCCTTTGTGGCATTAACCAATGCTAATTTTTTTATGTTTTCACCTAAAATTTTTTGCTTTTCAGGTGATGCTATTAACTGTGAAAACTTGTTTTCAAAATCAGCCTCTAAATCCTCTTCTTTAATAATGATTGCGGCATCATTTTTTACAATGGCCATGGCATTTTTTGTTTGATGATCTTCAGCAACATTTGGCGATGGAATAAAAATCACCGGTTTGCCTACAATACAAAGCTCTGAAACCGAACTTGCTCCTGCTCTGGAAATAACGATATCTGCTGCTGCATAAGCCAAATCCATATTATTTAAAAACTCATAAACTTGAACATTATTTGTGTTATTATAAATTTTATATTGCTGATAGTACAACTTGCCACATTGCCAAATAATTTGAGTATTTTGAGTGTCTAAAAAATCTAACTCTTTTTCAATTAGCTCATTTATTCTACGAGATCCCAGACTTCCTCCTAAAACTAAAAGCGTGTACTTTCCATGTTTTAAATCGAAAGTATTTTTTGCTTCAACTGTTTTATCTTCAACTCCCAATAAGCCTTGTCGAACTGGGTTACCCGTTTTTATAATTTTATCCTTTGGAAAAAATCGCTCTAAACCATCGTAAGCCACACATATTTTTTTAGCTTTTTTAGCTAATAATTTGTTTGTAATACCTGGATACGAATTCTGTTCCTGTATTAAACAAGGAACGTTGTTTGTAGCCGCTATTTGTAAAAGAGGCCCACTTGCAAAACCACCAGTACCAATAGCAACATCTGGTTTAAAAGATTTAACTATTTTTCTGGCATTCCACAAACTACTCATAAGTTTAAATGGAAATGCGCCATTTTTTAAAGTCAGTTTACGCTGAAATCCAGAAATCCAAAGTCCTTTAATATGGTATCCCGCTTGTGGCACTTTTTCCATTTCCATTCTATCTTTAGCACCAACAAATAAAAACTCAGCATCTGGGAAACGCAATTTCAGCTCGTTTGCTATAGCTATGGCAGGATAAATATGTCCGCCAGTGCCTCCGCCTGAAAGTATGATTTTATATTTGATAGATTTACGATTCACGATTTATGATTTACGATTACGCATAGTTTTAATGGATGCAACAATTATTGATAACAACTCATTCCCTTCAGCATGTAATCTTTTCATTTCTTGATGCTCTTTATCACTCACTTCTAATAATAATTCCAAGAAATACATACTCTCATCCGCTTCTTCCTCTACTATTTTTAATTTATTAATAAAATCTGCATCTGATTTTGCCCTACATGCTGCTCTATAATTAGCTCCAACCGAGCTTGAACATCTTATTAACTGATTACAGAATGCATTATACTCTCTTGAAACCGGAAACTTAGTACATAGATTCCAGCAATCAGATGCATATTTTTTTGTTCTATCTTTTAATATTTGTTTCATACTTCTAGTCGTAATTCAAAAATCGTATATCTTAAATCATATAGCTTCACTCAAAATTTCTAACGGGTTATCTTCACTTATTTCTTGTTCTTTTATTTCCTCTCTTTTTGCACTTACACTTAAAATAATGCCTATTGCTAAGCAGGTCATCCAAATAGAGGTTCCACCACTACTGATTAATGGTAAGGTTTGCCCAGTTACCGGGAATAACTCCACTGCCACCGCCATATTAATTAGTGCTTGGAATACTATTGGCAAACCAACTCCCAGTACCAAAAGCTTACCAAAAATGGTATCTGATTTTTGCGCCACTATAACAATTCTGAATAGCAACCACATATATAATATCATGATTGAAAAACCACCAATTAATCCATATTCTTCAATTATTATAGCGAAAATAAAGTCGGATGACGACTGTGGTAAGGCATGTTTTTGAATACTTTTCCCTGGTCCAACACCTGTAACACCACCAGAAGCTATAGCCACTTTAGCTTTTTCAATTTGATAATCGGCTTGTGTATCTTCATCATTAGAATAGTTTTTTATTCTATTTTCCCAAGTCGTTACTTTTACGTTTAATGGCCCTGTGGTTAATTTAGCCACCATTACAAAAAACACTAAACAGACTATACCTGTTCCTATAATTACTGCTAAATACCGTATGGGATAGCCTCCCATAAATACTAGTATCATTACCATCAAAAACATTATTGCTGCCGTTGAAAAGTTTGATGGCAATATTAAGGCCAATACCAAAAATACGGGTCCCCAAAGTGGCAAAATAGATGCTTTAAATGTGATGTCTTTATCCTTTATTTTCGACATATATCGCGCCACATAAACCATCAACACAACAAATGCAAAAGTGGATGTTTGAAACGACATACCCACTATTGGTATTTTTATCCATCGGCTAGCACTAGCGCCACCCATAACTGTACCTTGCATCATGGTAACAACCAATAACACCAAAACAACTGGTATCATAACCAAAGACAAACCTTTAAAATATCTGTATGGTATTTTGTGAACCCCATACATGATTGCAAACCCTAAAAACAAATGCATAAAGTGTTTTACAAATGAGATAAACGTATTGCCATCGTATTTACTGTAAGCCAAATCACTCGCTGCACTGTAAACAGGAAGGAACGACAATATGGCCAACAACGCTACTATTGCCCAAATTAACCTGTCTCCTTTTATGTTTTTAAATAGTAGCCCCATTGTCTTTCAGACATTTCCCCAAAGGGGAAACATTTCCATTCATATTTTATTATTTATTTTTATCTTTCAGGTTTTTAAAACCTTGCAGAATTAAATCCAGCTAATTCCCCACAACAGTTTCTTCCCTTTGGGAATCCCGATAGCTATCGGGAAAGATGGGATTATAAATTTCTTACTGCGTTTTTAAACTGACGACCTCTGTCCTCATAGTTTTCAAATAAATCAAAACTCGCACAAGCTGGTGACAACAATACATTATCTCCAGATTCTGCTACTTTATAAGCAATTTTAACTGCCTCACTCATAAACTGTGTTTCAATAATAACATCTACCATACTACCAAAATTGCCCATCAATTTTTCATTGTCAACACCCAAACAAATAATCGCCTTTACTTTTTCGTTCACAAACGGAAATAACTCTTCGTAATTATTGCCCTTATCCACACCTCCAACAATCCAAACCGTTGGCGCATCCATACTTTCCAAAGCATAATATGTAGCATTGACGTTTGTGGCTTTAGAGTCGTTTATGTACTGAACTTTATTTATTTTAAGCACATGCTCTAATCTATGCTCAACCCCTTGAAAATTTTCTAAACTTTCTCTAATGGTTTGCTTTCTTATTTTTAATAAGTGCGCAACGGTTGAGGCCGCCATGGCATTTTTAATATTATGTTTTCCTTCGAGGGTCAAGTTATTTGTTGGCATAATTATTTGGTTGTTATTTATAGTTATTTTAATATTTTCTTTGTCTAAATACGCACCGTTTTCAATGATTTTTTCTAATGAAAACGGCAATAATGTGGATTGAACTGGGTTGTTTTTCAAATGATTAACGATTACTTCATCATCGGCATCATAAATGAAATAATCATCCTTGGTTTGATTCATGGCTATTCTGAATTTAGATTTGATATAGTTTTCAAATTTATAATCATATCTATCTAAATGGTCAGGAGTTATGTTTAGCAATACTGCTATTTTTGGTTTAAAATCGATGATATCATCTAATTGAAAACTACTAATCTCCAGCACGTAGTTTTTAAAATCATGGTCTAAAATATGTCTTGCAAAACTATCGCCAATGTTTCCTGCTAGCCCAACATTCAATTCTTGTTTTAAAATATGATGCGTTAATGTGGCCGTTGTTGTTTTACCATTACTTCCTGTAATTCCAACAATTGTTGCTTCAGTAAACTTTGATGCAAATTCAATTTCTGAAACCACTTGAATCCCTTTTTCATGAATTTGTTTTACCAAAGGCACTTTATCTGGAATTCCCGGGCTTTTCATTATGATGTCAGCATTCAGAATTTTAGCCTCTGTATGTATTTCATCTTCCCATTCAATCTCATTATGTATAAGAACTTGTTTGTATTTCTCTTTTATTTTTCCCTTATCGGAAACAAAAACGTCGAACCCTTTTGCCTTTCCTAAAAGTGCTGTTCCTACACCACTTTCTCCGCCTCCTAATATGACAAGCCTCCCAAACCCTCCAAAGGAGGGCTTCAAACTATCTCCGTTTTTTAATTCATTTTTCATATTCACAATCGTTTCTCTTCCCTTTGGGAAGAGATTAAGAGATGGGCTTTTATCTTAATTTCAACGTCACTATGGAAAGAATGGCTAACAAAATGCCAACAATCCAAAAACGTGTTACTATTTTACTTTCGTGATATCCTAATTTTTGATAATGGTGATGCAGTGGCGACATTTTAAAAATGCGACGTCCTTCTCCATACTTTTTCCTAGTATATTTAAACCAACTGACCTGCATTATCACCGATAAATTTTCTGCCACAAAAATGCCGCACAATACAGGGATTAACCATTCTTTACGAACTGCAATAGCTATTACCGCTATAATTCCACCAATAGTCAAACTACCTGTGTCTCCCATAAAAACTTGTGCTGGATAGGTGTTGTACCATAAAAAACCAATTAACGCCCCAACAAAAGCTGCTATGTAAATAGTGATTTCTTCAACCCTTGGGATATACATGATATTGAGGTACTCAGAAAAAATAATATTACCAGATACCCACGCAAAAATGCCTAAAGTGAGCACAATTATTGCAGAAGTTCCTGCAGCTAAACCATCAATTCCATCTGTTAAATTAGCACCATTTGAAACGCCTGTTACAATAACTATGGCAATAAGAATAAAAATTAACCATGCATATTTTTCTAGATTAGGATTAATCCATGTAATTAAATCTGCATAATCAAACTCATTTCCTTTTACAAAAGGAATGGTCGTTTTAGTAGATTTCTTTTCATCTTGAAACAACTTTGAAGCTTCTATGTTCGGGTTTTCAGCTAGTAGAATTTGCTGTTCCTCTAGAGGTAACTTTTCTTTCATAGTTACATCTTGATGAAAAAATAATGTTAACCCAACTATAAGTCCTAAACCTATTTGACCCGCCACTTTAAAGCGCCCTTTTAGTCCATCTTTATCATTTTTAAACCTCTTTAGATAATCATCAATAAAACCAATAGTACCCATCCAAAGGGTTGTAATTATTAAGAGAATGACATAAATATTTTCTAGCTTAGCTAATAATAATACAGGAATTAATGTTGCCAAAATGATGATTAAACCACCCATTGTTGGCGTACCAGCCTTTTCTGTTTGTCCTTCTAAACCTAAATCCCTGATGGTTTCGCCCATTTGCCTTTTTTGAAGAAAACGGATAATACGCTTACCATAGATTGTAGAAATTAACAACGACAAAATCATAGCAAAAGCCGCCCTAAAAGTTATAAACCCAAAAAGAGTAGCTCCAGGAAATTGAAACTCCTTTTCTAAATATTCAAATAGGTAATACAGCATTTATCTATTATTTATTTCCCTTCCCAGCCTCCCCCAAAGGGAGAGGAGACTGTTCGGAGTTCTTTAGTTAATTTTACTTTTTTTATTCAAGCTTGAACTACTTATTAAGCTCGGTTAAAAATTCTTGTACTATTTTGTAATCATCAAAATCAAAGCGTTCCCCTTTTATCTCTTGATAGGTTTCATGCCCTTTTCCTGCTATTAAAATGATGTCATTAGGGTTTGCCATCTGGCAAGCTGCTTTAATAGCCTGCTTTCTATCAACAATAGTTAATGCTTTTTTAAAGTTTTGAGGGGCAACACCTTTTTCAATCTCATTAAGTATATCTTCGGGTTTTTCGCCTCGCGGATTATCACTGGTAAAAATCACTTTTGTGCTTAAAGCTGTTGCAATGTGCCCCATTTTTGGCCGCTTGGTTTTATCTCTATCGCCTCCACAACCAACAACCGTTATAAGTTCTTCGTTTTTTGTACGGATACTATTTATGGTTTCCAATACGTTTTTTAATGCATCTGGTGTATGTGCATAATCAACGATAGCCGTTATTTTTTCATCTGAAATTAAATACTGAAAACGTCCACTAACACTTTCCAATCCACTTATCAAACGAAGAATTTCTACTTTTTCAAGACCTAACAATTCCGCAGTAGCGTAAATAGCTAAAACATTGTAGGCATTGAAATTCCCGATTAACCGCGTCCAAACTTCACTTTCATTTACCTTTAATAAAAGGCCCCCAAATTGATTTTCTAATATTTGGGCTTTATAATCCGCATAGCTTTTTAAAGCGTAGGTGTATTTTTTAGCCACCGTGTTTTGTAGCATCACCAATCCATTCTTATCATCCACATTAGATAATGCAAAGGCTTTTGGAGAAAGCGAATCAAAAAATGACTTTTTCACATCGCGGTACTCAGCAAATGTTTTATGGTAATCTAAATGATCGTGTGATAAGTTTGTAAAAATGCCACCCTCAAAATGCAACCCCTCTGTCCGCTTTTGATGTATTCCATGAGAACTTACTTCCATAAAACAAAACTCAACACCAGTTTCGTTCATTTCTCGTAAATACTTATTTATAGTCAATGAATCTGGCGTAGTATGGTTTGCTTTATATTCTTTATTATCAACCAATATTTTAACCGTGGATAGCAATCCTACTTTAAAACCTGCATTTTTAAACAGTTGGTACAGCAAACTTGCTACGGTTGTTTTGCCATTAGTACCGGTAACCCCAACAAGCTTCAAATTTTCCGAAGGCACATCATAGAAATTGGAAGCCATAATAGCTAACGCTTTACTGGAATCATCAACCTCAACATAAGTAATCCCATCTTCCAAATTATCAGGAATCGTTTCACAAATAATGGCTATAGCACCATTAATAATAGCTACATCAATGTATTTATGTCCATCAACAGAACTCCCGTGAATAGCAACAAACACATCACCTTTCATAATGTTTCGAGAATCAAAATCAATCGCATTAATATTAATGCCAGTACTTCCAACTACGGCGTTTAAGGTTACCTTATACAATATGTCTTTTAGCGCTATCACGATGCTTTTAAAATGACGGTTTGATTATTTTTTAGTTTTGTGCTTTTGTTTACTGATTGCTCTTTTACGATACCACTTCCACTAAGTTTTACCTTAACTTGAATATCCATATTTTCAAGAAGTGCCAAAGCATCCATTGCGGGCATCCCAACTAAATTTGGCATAATGGTTTTATAGGTTTTGGCGGTTTTGTAATAGTTTAGATATTCTTTTTCAATAGAAGCTACTTTCACTTCAAGGGTTTCTATTTCATCAATTAAAGGTGTATCAGTAAATATTTTTTGAGCAATTCTTTTAAATACTGGTCCCGTTACATCGGCACCATAATACCCTTTTTCTATACTGGGCTTATGAATAACTATTATACAAGAGTATTTAGGATTCTCCGCTGGAAAATAGCCTACAAATGAAGAGATATATCTTTTGTTTTCTTTCCAATCTGCCATCCAATATTCTGTTTGGGCCGTACCTGTTTTTCCTGCCATTGAAAAATTGGGTGAGTATAACTTAGAACCCGTTCCTCTCTGCACCACATTTTTTAGAATCCCTCTGATTTTACCAAGCGTTTTATCTGAACAAATCTTGTCTATAGTAACCTCTTTACCAAAAACTTCAATGGCTTTATCAAACTCTTTAACCGCTTTTATAAATCTTGGTTTAACCATTTCTCCATTATTGGCGATGGCATTATAAAAAGCAAGTGTTTGAAGCGGCGTTAACGTTAAGCCGTAACCATATGCCATTGACGGTAATGCATTTTTACTCCATTTTTTATCACCTGGTTCTGGAATATCTGGAATACCTTCACCCATTATTGAAACCCCAAGCGGCTCGTGAAGATTCCAACTTTTAATTCGTTTTAAAAATTGTTTAGGGTTTTTAGAATAATTATCATCAATTAAAGTGGCCAACCCAATGTTTGACGACACTTCCAATGCTCTTGCCGCTGATATTTCGCCATAACCTCCATGATGTGAATCAGAGATTCTTTTACCATAAAATGTTTTTACTCCCTTTTTAGTATCTACAAGAGTTGCCGTATCAATAACCTTGTCTTCTAAAGCCGCCATTAACGCCATCACTTTAAATGTCGATCCAGGCTCATGAGATTCCCAAACGGCATAATTCCGTTTTTCGTAATAATTCCCCTTACTTGTTTTGGCTAAATTTGAAATGGCTTTAACCTCACCCGTTTTTACGTCCATAACCACAACGCAACCGTGTTCAGCTTCATAATATTCCAACTGACCAAGTAATGAATGGTGTGCGATATCTTGAATATTTACATCAATAGTAGTATAAACATCATAACCATCTTTTGGCTCTACTTGATTATAGTCCGTAAGTGGCTTCCATTTATTCTTACCTATTTTTTGTTTTAATCGTTTACCGTCTGTTCCTCTCAAATATTTTTCACCAAAAGCACCATCAATTCCTGCTCTGGTAACATTACCATTTTCATCAAACCGCTCGTAACCTATTGAACGCTGAGCAATAGCGCCCATTGGAAACTCGCGCTTTGTAGTTTGGTTAACAATAAATCCACCCGGAATAGCTCCAAGTTTTAGAAGCGGAAAATTTCTGAATCGGGTATAATCCGTGTAATTAATATTTTTAGCTAATAGTAAATATTGATTTTTATTTGCACGTGCTTTCCTAATCGCCTTTTCATAATAACTGGAAGATTTTCCTGAATAACCTGAAAGCGAATCGCATAACGGTTTTATAAATTCCTCAAAGGTATTCGTGGGTGGCACCACAGCATCAATGGCGATATTATATTTTGGAATTGATGTGGCTAACAAACTACCATCATCCGCATATACATTTCCTCTATTTGCTGGAATAGTAACATTTTTAATATCGCGTTTTTCAACAAGTGCCCTGTATTTATCACCTTCAAGAAACTGAATACTAAACAGCTTAAACAACACGGCAAGCCCAAAGATGAACATACATCCTGCTATAAAATATAATCTGTTTAATATGCCTCTTTCGTTTACTGCCAAGGTCTGCTTTAATTTTGTGATTTAACTTTTATCTTTTTTGCGGGCACTAATGAAGGCGCTATTCCCTTTTCCTTCATTCTAGCTATAATTGCCGACTCCATTTTAAGCCTCATAAGTTTAGATCTGCCATCAACAAATGCAGATCGCATTTCTTTTACCTCATTACTCAATCGTGCTATTTCATGTACTTTTTTATCTGCACTGTGCGAACTTGCTATCATTACAATTGCCAAAACCGAAATAAAAATGATAAAACGCCAATTTTTAAACGAATCATCACTGACTAAAAAAGTACCTTTTAATATGTTATAGATGTTTTTCTTCATTCCCCATTGTCCTTTGGACATTTCCCCTAAGGGGAAAGCCTTTCTATTAATATTTTAATATTTACATTTTCATACTTCCTGATTTTCGGCAGAACTTCCTTCCCTTTGGGAAGGATTAAGGATGGGATTATAATTTTTCAGCTATTCTAAGTTTTGCACTTCTAGCTCTACTATTTATTTTAATCTCTTCTTGACTCGGGACTACCAAACCATTTACTTTTTTTAATGGCACTTCAAAATTTCCAAACATATCGCGCTCTGGCTCCCCTTCAAACAAGCCGTTTCTTATAAAACGCTTTACCAATCTATCTTCTAAAGAGTGATAGGAGATCAAACTCAACCGTCCTTTATCATTTAGCAATTCTGGTGTTTGCAATAAAAACTCTTTTAAGGCTTCAATCTCTTGGTTCACTTCAATACGAATGGCTTGATAAATTTGGGCCAACACTTTATTTTCATGTCGTGGTGGCAAAAACTTTCCCAACACCGTTTTTAATTGGGCACTGGTAATTATGGGTTCATTTTGCCTGTGCTCAATAATTAATCTTGCCATTGCTGGAGCAGGTCTCAATTCGCCATATTGCAAAAACACTTGTTTTAATCGCTCTTCTTCATATTCGTTTATGACGTGATATGCAGACAATTTATTATTCTGATTCATACGCATATCCAAATCCGCTTCAAAACGTGTAGAAAATCCGCGTTCAGCCACATCAAATTGATGTGATGACACACCGAAATCCGCTAAAATGCCATCTACTTTTTTCACACCATGAAACCGCAAAAAGCGTTTTGTAAATCTGAAATTTTCATTTATTAATGTAAATCGAGCATCATCAATAGTGTTTTCAAGAGCGTCTAAATCTTGATCAAAAGCAAACAACTTTCCTTTATCACCAAGTCTTTTTAATATTTCTTTACTGTGGCCGCCACCACCAAAAGTCACATCCACATAAATACCATCTTCTTTGACTTTTAAACCGTCAACCGTTTCAGTTAACAGCACCGGGTTATGATATTCCATGGTCATCATCGTCTTGTCCCATTACTTCTTCAGCCAAATCCGCAAAATCTATAGCCGCGTCATCAATAGCTTGTTCGTATAAATCTTTATCCCAAATTTCAATAATGTTAATAGCCGAAGCCACTACAATATGTTTTGAAATTTTTGCAAAAACAGTTAAATCCTTAGGCACTAACAAACGCCCATTCACATCAACTTCAACAATTTTAGCACCTGCTGTAAACCGTCTTATAAAATCGTTATTCTTCTTTTTGAATTTATTGAGTTTGTTCATTTTCTGCATCAACGCCTCCCATTCGGTCATCGGATACAACTCCAAACATTTTTGAAACACCGAACGACGCAACACAAAACCAGCTTGCAAAACCGAAGCCAACTGCTTTTTTATCGCAGCAGGCATCATAAGTCTGCCTTTGGCATCTACTTTACAATCGTATGTTCCTGTTATTAAATCCAATGCGGTTTACTAAAGTTTAATAGTTTAAGATTCAAATATATTGAAAAATATACCACTTTTTACCACATTATACCACTTTGTTAATAAATTTTTGATTAAAAACCGTTTAATGAAGATTTTAAGTGGACAAAAACCATATTATTAGCTACACTCAACAGATTATTGGAAAAGATTAAAAAATCAACAGATTGTTAACATCTTGAATAAAACCTTTATTTTTGGCTTCGAATTAAAAACGTTGAAATATGAATGATTTAACTATATTTGTTTTTAACGTAACGACTTATTGATTAATGGCGCATACTTTAAAAAAGGAAAAAAACTACAGTTATATTGAAGCAGGTGAAGGCACTCCAATTATAGTGCTACACGGCCTAATGGGAGGCTTAAGCAACTTTGATGCTGTTTCAAATTTTTTTAGTGCAAAAGGTTATAAAATTATTATCCCCGAACTCCCTATTTACACAAGGTCTTTATTAAAAACCAACGTTAAAAGTTTCGCTAAATATTTACATGACTTTATTGAATTTAAAGGCTTTGATGAAGTTATCTTACTTGGAAATTCCTTAGGCGGGCACATTGGTTTGTATTTTACAAAACAGTACCCCAAAAAAGTAAAAGCATTAATTATTACAGGTAGTTCTGGGCTATACGAAAGCGCTATGGGCGGTGGTTACACAAAACGTAGTGATTACGAGGTTATTAAAAAGAAAGCTCAAGATGTATTTTATGACCCTGCTGTGGCGACTAAGGAAATTGTAGATGAAGTTTACCACACTGTAAACGACCGTAATAAACTCGTAAAAACCCTGGCTATTGCTAAAAGTGCTATTAGGCATAATATGGCGAAAGATTTACCAAAAATGAAAACGCCAACATGTATTATTTGGGGTAAAAATGACAACGTAACACCACCTGAAGTTGCTGAAGAATTTAACGAATTGTTACCTGATTCTGAATTGTTTTGGATTGATAAATGTGGGCATGCCGCTATGATGGAACATCCTGACGAGTTTAACGCTGTTTTAGATGCTTGGTTGCAAAAAAGAGGGTTTTAAAAAGCCTTATCCGAAACTGCTTTAGGCCGTTTCTACCTCTCCAAAGCAGAGGTGAAAGAAACCCTATCAAATTCAAGTATTATTAAAAACAAAGTTCAATTAAAGAGATTCCCGACTTCTCGGGAATGACAAAATATGAAAATCACATCTGCCGAATTTATTGTAAGCAATTCTGATGTTGCTAAATGCCCGAAAAGTATGTTGCCCGAATATGCTTTTATTGGTAGAAGTAATGTTGGGAAATCATCGTTAATTAATATGTTGACTAGCCGAAAAAGTTTGGCAAAAACTTCGGGTAGACCTGGAAAAACACAACTAATAAATCATTTTTTAATTAATAAAAACTGGCACTTGGTAGATTTACCAGGTTATGGTTATGCGCGTGTTTCAAAAAGTTCAAAAAAGGTATTTCAAAAATTTATAACCCAATATTTTGGTTTACGCAAGCAACTTGTTACTGCTTTTGTTTTGGTTGATATTAGACACGAACCGCAACCTATTGATTTGGAGTTTATGCAATGGTTGGGCGAAAATAAAATTCCGTTTTCTATAATTTTCACAAAGGCCGATAAGCTTAAACCCAAAGCTATTGAGCGCCATGTGGCAGACTATAAAGCTATACTTTTAGAAACTTGGGAAGCTATGCCGAATTACTTTATAACCTCATCTTCTAAAGATATTGGGAAAGATGATGTTTTAAATTATATTGAGGAGTTAAATGACAAAATGGATTTAAATCCAAATTTCACTTCTTAGAATTCTTCTCGCTTGCCCTTATTATAAAAATGTCTAATTTCGCATCACTTAAAATATCATTCATTATTTAAAAATGGAATTACATTATTACAGTCATATCACAAGATAAAAAATCCAAAAACCATGCAAATTCCATTTGACCAAATGCAGCATGTACTTTACAAACTGTTTAAAAAACATCAATTTTCAGAAGAAAAAGCAAAACTCATGGCTAAAGTATTTGCCGAAAATACCTTAGCAGGCGTAAACTCTCATGGCATTAACCGTGTGCCACTTTTTATTGAATATGTAGAAAAGGGGATTATAAAAATTGATGCTGAAGCAGAAAAAGTAGAATCTTTTGGCTGTATTGAAAGATGGGATGGCCATTTTGGACCAGGCATTACAAATGCTACGCAGTGTACAAATAGAGCCATTGAATTGGCAAAACTTCATGGTATGGGCATGGTTGCTTTGCGTAATACCAACCACTGGATGCGGGGCGGCACTTACGGATGGCAAGCAGCAGAAGCGGGTTGCATTTCCATCATATTTACAAATACACAACCTAGCATGCCTCCATGGGGCGGTAAAGATAGTAGATTGGGTAATAATCCATATGTTGTATCCATACCAAGAGCTGAGGGTCATGTAGTATTGGATATGGCTATCTCTCAATTTTCATTTGGAAAAATGAATGATTATAAACTAAAAGGCGAAAAACTACCTTACTCTGGGGGATGGGATGACAATGATGAGCTCTCCAATGATCCAGAAAAAATATTATCTAACGAACGCGCATTGCCTATTGGATATTGGAAAGGCTCAGCTTTTTCAATGATTTTAGATATGCTAGCCACTCTATTGGCGGCTGGAGATTCTACTTATAAAATAGGCTTAAAACCTTATGAAACAGGTGTTTCCCAAATCTATCTTTGTATATACCCTGATATATTTGGAGATAAAAGTTTGCAAGAAAAACTTATCAACGAAATTATCGATTATACTCATAATGTTGAACCTATGAACGCTGGAGATAAAACTTACTATCCTGGGGAAAGAAGTTTACAAGCCACAAAAAAGAATTTGAAAAATGGCATTCCTATAGATAAAAATGTTTGGCAAAAAATCTTGGAGTTATTGGGATAAAACTAATTCAGAATAGTTATGTTTTTACATCCAAAGCATCACGTAGCGCATTTCCAATAAGCATAAATGCCATAACCAAACCCATAATACAAAGCCCCGGTATAACAGCCAAATACGGTTTCCCGAGTATAATATAATTGTAATGGTCTTTAATCATGGCTCCCCAACTTGCCATGGGTGGTTGCGCACCAATACCCAAAAAACTAAGTCCGCTTTCAATTAAAATAGCCGCTGCAAAATTAGCTGCCGAAATAACAATTACTGGCGCCATAATATTAGGTAAAATATGTTTGGTAATAATCCTGTAATCTTTATAACCCAAAGCTCTAGCAGCTGTAACATATTGCATTTCCTTGGCACTAATAATTTGTCCGCGCACTACCCTAGCTACCTCTACCCACATGGTTAAACCTACTGCAATAAACACCTGCCAAAACCCTTTGCCTAAAGCTAAAGTGATTGCAATAACCAATAATAAGGTTGGGATAGACCAGGTCACATTGATAATCCACATAATAATAGCATCTACTTTTCCACCAAAATAGCCCGCTACACTTCCCATAAATATGCCAATTACCAACGAAATAAATACAGCCACAAAACCAATAAAAAAGGAAATTCGTGCACCTACTAATACACGACTTAGTAAATCACGTCCATATTTATCGGTTCCAAACAAAAATGATTTTTCTTTTATAAAGCCAGTAGCGTCGTTGTTGGGAAACGTATTTAAAGGGATTTCTTTTTCAACACCTTCCAAACCATCAGAGGCATATTCGGTGTATATTAAAGTTTCATCTTGAATAACATATTCTGTAATAGGAACTTCGGTATCTGTGTTTTTCTTTCCAAAGAACAGTTTATCAAAAACACTTTGCTTGACTTCCAATTGTGAAGGCATAGTGAGCATTGCGACTTTAAAACCTGGTTTTTTCGAGTGAATAGCCAAATGCATTTGGTTTGCATATTGCGAATTATCGGGCGCAAAAACATAAGCAAACACTGAAATAAAACCTACAAAAACAATAAACCAAAAACTAAAAACGCCCCAAAAGTTCTTTTTAAACTTTTGGAGCGCTAACTGTTTTAATGAGTTAGATTTATGACCCATAAATGGTTTTAGTTTTTAACTGTAGAAGCTACTTTTTTTATTGGGTAGGCTAATTTTAAATCCTCTAAAACATTTAGAGCTTCTTCAATGTATATATCCTGACTTAAGCTTTCGTGCCAACGCTCACGCTTTTCTTTTAAATCGGTAGTATCTTGTTCAAACAATGATTTTTCATATCCATGCGAATTGAACGTTAAGTTTGTTTTATAGTTTGAAATAGCATCAAAACGCTTCGCTTCTTCCTCGTTACTATCTAGTTTCGCTTTATATTTTTCATAATTTAAAGAAAATACAGTTTCATCAATTTTGCTTTTTACCCATCTTGCATTTTCTTCAATAAGCTTCATTTGGGCATTACTTTTCATACGCTCTTCGCTTTTGGCTATAGTTGTTTGATAATCAAAATAGTGTTCCCAAGGTGTAAAATCTGCTGCATCAATTTCATCATAAGGTAACGGATTATCCTTATCCTTTTCACCTACATCAATAAAACTAAATCGTCCAGGTACTTTTACATCACTTTTAACACCTTCTAATTGTACAGACCCACCATTAATTCTATAATATTTTTGCGTAGTTAAGGCCAAAGCACCTAAATCGCCACTGCTACTATTTCTTAGCATATTATTTAAATTGATGACGTTTTGCACAGTGCCCTTACCGTAAGTTTGTTTGCTACCTATAACAACTGCTCTTTTATAATCTTGCATTGCTGCAGCCATAATTTCGGAAGCCGAAGCCGATATCTCGTTAACCAAAATAACCAATGGGCCGTCCCAAGTAATAGACTTATCCCTATCTTTTAAAACTTCTTTAGTTTCGCCTGTAGAACGTACTTGCACAATAGGACCATCTTTAATAAACAAACCAGCCATTTCAACTACTGCGGGTAATGATCCACCGCCGTTGTTTCGTAAATCGAGCACTAAACCTTCCATTCCTTCTGCTTTTAATCGCTCAATTTCTGCCTTTACATCTTTGGCTGCATTAATGTTTTTATAATCTTCAAAATCCACATAAAAAGCCGGTAAGTTAATAACTCCAAATTTTTTGTCGTTTTTCTCAACAACCGAAGATTTTGCATAGGTTTCAACAAGTTCAACAATATCTCTGGTAATGGTAATATCCCTAATGGCTCCATCAACCTTTTTTACTGTTAAAGTTACCTTTGTTCCTTTTGGTCCTTTAATATATTTTATGGCATCGTTAATACGCATCCCAACAATATCTACAGGAAACTCTTCATCTTCTTGCTTCACTTTTAAAATAACATCTTCTACTTCAAGCTCCTTACTTCTCCAAGCTGGACCTCCAGAAATAAGCTCAACAATTTTAATGTGATCCATTCTTTTTTGAAGTCTTGCGCCTATACCTTCTAATTTTCCAGACATTCGTTGATCGAAATCTTCTTTACCTTTAGGTGCTAAATAATACGTATGCGGATCGAATTCCTCAACAATAGTATTCACATAAATAGCAAACCAATCTTCGCGTCTTTGGTCATCAATATAATCTTCAAAATAGATGTTTAAAGATTTTAAAGTGGCTTCACGAGCCTCTGCATCAATTTCTGCTGGAGTTTTCATCTCATAAGAAGGATCTTTTTCTTTAGCGAGTTGCTCTTGGGTATAAATATCATCGTAATTGGAAAGTGTAGAAAACTTAAGCTGTTGTCTCCAACGCTCTCTCATTTCCTTCTTGTTTTTTGGAAATGGTTTATTTTCATGATCGGTATCAAAATCCTCATCTAGAGTATAATCAAAAGGCTGTGACAAAACATCTTTATAAATAGCTTTAGCTTCTTCAAGACGTTTTAGCATACGTTCGTTAACTATGTTAAAAAAGGTGATATCTGAAACTTTTAATTGATCGTCAATAGTTAATTTAAATTTTTCAAAATCTTTAAAATCAGATTCATAGAAATAACGTTTCACGGGATCGACAGTTTCAAGATAGTCCTTAAATAATTCTGCTGAAAATTCATCATCCAACTCAATAGGATCAAAATGACCTTGTTCCAAAACAAACGTTATAACCTGAACTAACAGTTTGTCTTTATCTGGGTCACTAAAAGTTTTAGAGGTGAAACTGCAAGATGCGAACGCCAATAACAGTACAAGTGATAAAATTTTATATTTACTCTTCATAATTTTTCTCATCATTAAAAATTCCATAGCTTTAATAAGGGTAACATTAATTTGTCTAAATTAAAGAAAAAACTATGCCAATTATTGTATTTGCTACTAATTTTTTGTTAAAGGAAAGAATTTAATCGTTTACAAGCTAAATTATGTATTTTAGCGATGCTATTTAAAAGACAAATATGACGGAAAAACCACTAATTTTAGTAACCAACGACGATGGCATTAATGCTCCTGGCATCAGAACATTGATTGATGTTATGAATACTATTGGAGATGTGGTTGTGGTAGCGCCAGATAGTCCGCAAAGTGGTATGGGGCACGCCATTACTTTAGATTCTACATTATATGCTGAGGAAGTTAATATAAATAATGGCACGCATAAAGAATATAGTTGCTCTGGAACACCTGCCGATTGTGTGAAATTAGCAATTAGAGAACTTTTACCAAGAACACCAGATTTGTGTGTTTCGGGGATCAACCATGGATCAAATTCCTCAGTTAATGTTATTTACTCTGGTACTATGAGTGCTGCTTTAGAAGCTGGTATTGAGGGTATTCCTGCTATTGGGTTTTCATTATTGGATTACTCTTGGAACGCTCATTTTGAAGGGTGCAAAAAACACGTGAAAACGATTACTGAAAACGTATTAAAAGAAGGCTTACCAAATGGTGTAGTTTTAAATGTTAACATTCCTAATATTACAAAAGACAAAATAAAAGGCATAAAAGTTTGCCGACAAGCCAGAGCTAATTGGGTTGAGGAATTTGATAAACGGAAAACGCCAAATGGTAAAGATTACTATTGGTTAACCGGAAAATTTGTTAATTTAGATGGTGGCGAAGACACTGATGAATGGGCACTGGAAAACAATTACGTCTCAGTAGTTCCCGTGCAATTTGATTTAACAGCGCACTATTTTATAAAAGACTTAAACACTTGGAATTTAAATGATACTGAAATAAATTCAGCATAAATGAAAAAAGAAATTTTTATCGGCATGTTTGTCGGACTTATAGCAAATGCTATAGGCTTATTTATTGCTTCAAATTTACTGGGGCAAGGTGATGATTTTGTAAAAGTAATTGAAGCCGCTGCAAAAGAAGGTTTTCTAGGAAAACTTATAAGCTTAGGGGCTGTTTTAAACTTAATTGCTTTTTTTGTTTTTATTAAAAAGAAACAAGATTATCGTGCCAGGGGTGTTTTGTTAATTACCGTTTTTATTGCGGTTTTTACCTTTGTTTTTAAACTATTTTAATATATGAAGTATTATATCCTTGCAGGAGAAGCTTCAGGCGATTTACATGGCTCAAACCTAATGAAGGCATTGCTGAACGAGGATGCAAATGCTGATATTCGGTTTTGGGGTGGTAACCTTATGCAAGCTATTGGCGGTACTTTGGTAAAACATTATAAGGAACGTGCTTTTATGGGTTTTGCTGAAGTTATTATGAACCTTCGCAAAATATTCAAGTTTATTTCGTTTTGTAAAGAAGACATTAAAGCATTTAATCCTGATGTTGTCATTTTTATTGATAATTCAGGGTTTAATTTACGCATTGCCAAATGGGCAAAACAAGAAGGTTTTAAAACGCATTACTATATTTCCCCGCAAGTTTGGGCATCAAGATCTGGAAGGATAAAAGCGATAAAACGCGATATTGATGCTATGTATGTTGTTCTCCCTTTTGTTAAGGATTTTTATAAAAAACATGGTTACAATGTCACTTTTGTTGGACATCCATTAATTGATGGCATTATAAACAGAAAGCAAGTTCACCCTTCTAAATTTAGAAAAACATATAAGTTAAGTGATAAGCCAATAATAGCTTTATTACCGGGAAGCAGAAAGCAAGAAATTACAAAAATGCTTTCGGTGATGCTTAGTTTGGTTGATGATTTTCCAAATTATCAATTTGTTATCGCTGGAGCACCAAGTCAAGATTTTAGTTTTTACCAAACATTTATTAAGTCGGCGAATGTGCATTTTATTTCAAATAAAACTTACGATTTATTAAGTGTTTCTAAAGCAGCACTAGTAACATCGGGTACCGCGACTTTAGAAACCGCATTGTTTAAAGTCCCACAAGTAGTTTGTTATAAAGGCAATGCCATTTCGTATCAAATTGCAAAACGTATAATAACACTCAAGTTTATTTCGTTAGTAAATTTAATTATGGATAAAGAAGTGGTTACGGAACTTATTCAAAATGATTTCAACAAGAAAAGACTCAAAAAAGAATTAGAACATATTTTGAATCCTGAAACCCGGAAAAAACTATATGTTGATTATTACGAATTAGAAAAGGCTCTCGGAGGAAAAGGTGCTAGCCAAAAAACGGCTAGTTTAATTTACAATGCAATAAAAGCTTAGTTTTTAGATGAAAAAAGGTCTGGTTATATTTATTTTACTTTTGAGTTTTAGCAACTGTAAATCTTCAAAACGAGCTAAAAGCAAAAAAGCAAATTCTTCTAAAATCATCACTAAAAAATCGAAAGACAGAGAAACTAAAAACCCTAACAGTAACATTGCTTTTGAAAATGAAGAACGGGAAGAAGAATCCAGTAAAACTAAGGCAGAATATATTATAGATTATGCTAAAAATTTTGAAGGTGTACGTTATAAATGGGGCGGCACTACAAAATCTGGAATGGACTGTTCGGGGTTAGTTTTCGAGTCGTTTCGGGCAAATGATATTATTCTACCCAGAATTTCCAGGGATATGGCTAAAAAGGGAGATAAAATTCAACTTAAAAAAGTACTTAAAGGTGATTTACTATTTTTTAAAACTGGAAACAGAAGAAACTCAGTCAATCATGTTGGACTAATTGTTGACATCCGTGATAACGACATAAAATTTATTCACGCAACAAGCAGACAAGGCGTTATTATATCAGGGCTTAATGAAACCTATTGGCTAAAGGCTTTTTATGAAGCACGAAGAATTTTATAAGATATTTTACATTTTAGTACATGAACTCATTTAAACTTTTTTAATTGGATAAAAAATAGTTTGATATTGTTTTTACTATCAAAATATCTATAAAGTCAAGACCTGCGAGGTTTTAAAAAACATAAGTGTTCGGAAGACAAGAAATATTGATTAAAAGCACGTTAGCTGTAAATTAATGAGAAATAAAATCAAAAAAATTGTGAAAAAACACCCCTAAAGTCCCCTCGAGGGGACAATTTACTTAGTTTAATTTTAGGATTGTCCCCTCGAGGGGACTTTAGGGGTGTAAAAATATAATGAAATCAACATTTAAAACTTTTCCGAACACTTATGTTTTATCTGTGAGGTCTACTAGAATAATTTCAAGTTATCGTATTTTAGTATTTTACATGTTTTTATTCAATTTTGTCCTGTTCTTAGATCTTACATATTTATGCGACTGCTCAATTTCACCATTATTAAATTAACGTTTTGCCTTATCATAGGCATCATTATCGGGTATGTTTTTAATATTTCTTTATCGATAACATTATACACAACTGGATTTTTTTTAGTCACTTTGTTCATTAGTTTTTTAATTGCTAAAAACCAATTTGTCAAAACCATTTGGTTTGGTGCCTTGGCTTTTTTTTCAATGATTTCTGTTGGGGTTTTAACCACTAATTTTCACAATCAAAAAAACTTTTCCAATCATTATACCAATCAAGTTTCGGCAAACAGTGATTCTTTAAAAACCATCACATTTAGAATACGAGAGGTTTTAAAACCTGGAAATTATTATGATAAATATGTTATTGATATTTTAAATGTAGATGGTAATAAAACCACTGGAAAATCGCTTTTAAATATTGAAAAAGACAACTTGGAAATGCCATTGAAAGTGGATGCTATTTACATTTCGAAAACGGAATTTAAAAACTTAATTCACCCATTAAATCCGCATCAGTTTGATTACAAAAACTACCTAGAGAAAAAATATATTTACCATCAGTTATTTATACCAAATCAATCCCTTTTGGAAGTTAGCTCAAATACACACAGCCTTTTTGGTGTTGCTAATAGTATTCGGGATTATATTAATTTAAAATTAAAAGCTTATGATTTTGAACCTGATGAATTGGCAATTATAAATGCGCTTCTATTAGGGCAACGGCAAGATATTAGTGCGGAAGTTTACTCTAGCTACACCAACGCTGGCGCTATACATATTTTAGCAGTTTCTGGTTTGCATGTTGGTATTATTCTTTTAATATTAAGTTTTACCTTAAAACCCTTAGAGCGTTTTAAACATGGCAAACTTATAAAAACAGTGTTACTGGTGCTCTTTTTATGGAGTTTTGCATTGATAGCTGGCTTATCTGCTTCGGTTACTCGCGCTGTTACTATGTTTAGTATTGTAGCTATAGCTTTAAACCTTAAACGTCCAACCAATATTTATAATACGCTGGCCATTTCCATGTTTATTATTTTACTTTTTAAACCTATGTTTTTGTTTGATGTTGGTTTTCAGTTAAGTTATTTAGCGGTTTTTGCCATTGTTGCCATTGACCCTTATTTGTATAATTTATGGCGACCAAAAAATTGGTTATTGGATAAATATTGGCATACATTGACTATAACCGTTTCAGCGCAATTTGGAATTATCCCAATTAGTTTATACTATTTTCATCAGTTTCCTGGTTTGTTTTTTATTTCGAATTTGGTTATCATTCCATTATTGGGTATCATTTTAGGTTTTGGGATACTCGTTATCATTCTTGCTGCTTTAAACTTGCTTCCCCAATTTATCGCCAATATTTTTGGTTATATCATTGGGTTGATGAATAGTTTTGTAGGCTGGGTTTCAAAACAAGAAGCGTTTCTGTTCAAGGATATTCCTTTTAGCATCCTTTATGTTTTAGCGTCTTATTTACTTCTCATTTTTGGTATTTCATTCATTATTAAAAAACGAAATCTTTATTTAAAGTTAGGGCTTTTAAGTATCATTATTTTTCAATGTGTATTGCTTTATACTAATTACAACAAACCCCAAAATGAGTTTGTCGTATTTCATAAAAGTCGATTTAGCCTAATCGGGAATACTGTTAATAACAAAATTATGGTCGCACATGATTTTGATAGTATTACAACACCAGAAAACAACATTATTAAAGATTATGTTGTTGGAAATCATATTACAAACATTCAAAAGGATTCGCTTGAATCTATTTATAAACTGAATAAAAAAATACTATTAGTTATTGATAGTCTGGGAATTTATAATGTAAAATCGTTCTCCCCGGATTATATCTTATTAAGGCAATCGCCCAAAATAAATTTGAATAGATTAATCGATTCCATAAAACCAAAGCACATTATTGCTGATGGTAGTAATTACAAATCGTATGTGGAACGTTGGGAAGCTGTTTGCTTAAAAAGAGAACTCCCTTTTCACCAAACGAGTACAAAGGGAGCTTTTATAATTAAGTACTAAGTACATGACAAAAATTGAAACATATATTTTAAGTCGTTAATTATCAATAGTTTTATGATTTTGAATGTTTCAGTAAGATTACTATCATTTAATGAACGTTAAACTAATTTTTGTCATGTACAAAAAATTAAGTATTAAAAAGACATTAATTTGCTTTAATAATATTATTCGCAACTTCTAGCCATTTACTTGCACCTCCTTTAATATAACCTGTTTTTCCTAGATTATTTAAATTCATTTTTCCATCCGTCAATTTTTCTGGATTCACAAAATATACTGAAGGATAACCTCTTACTTGAAACAGGCTTTGCAATTGTCGGTTTTGCACCTTAATTGTTTCATCCTGCGGTGTTCGTCGAGGAAAATCTAATTCTACTAGAACCACATTTTCATTTGCCCACTTCTCAAAACCAGAAGTTTTTAAAACTTCATTTTGTAATTTCATACACCATCCGCACCAATCTGAACCCGTAAAAAACAGTAACATCTTTTTATTCTCTATGATAGCGACATCTATTGCTTTTTCCATATCTGTATGCCAAATCAATTTTTGTGCAAAACCATTAACTGACATTACAACAGTTAAAAATAATATAAGTGCTATTCTCTTCATTTATTTACAAATCTTAACCTTTAAACTCCGCTTTAAAAGCTTTAGCGTATGAAGAGAATTTCTCCTGGGTATCTATCTCTTTATAATCGTCGTTTTTAAAAAGCTTTAAATACAACTCTAACTGAGGCGGTGTTTGGTAACCTCTGATAGGTGCTATTACATCCGCTTTTTCATCCATAAAAACAATGGTTGGATACGCACTAATTTGTAAATAGCTTGCTAAAGTGTGTGCTGAATTTCTTCTGTTAGCCAATTCAGGTTTATAATTAGGGTTATTAAACGATTTGCCTTTATAATTAACCACTTCATTCCCTTCCCCGTTAAACTTAACAGCGTAATAATTCGCATTCACATAATTTGCCACGTCGGCATTCTGAAATGTGTTTTTATCAAGCATTTTACAGGGACCGCACCAATTGGTGTAAACATCTATCATTATCTTTTTGGGGTTCTTCTTTTGAAGTTCCAAAGCCTCATCTAGAGATATCCAATTAATCTTTTGAGCCATACTATTAGTGCTTACTAAAACTGCCAATAGAACTATATAAACTATTTTTTTCATAATAATGTATGTTGCAAATGTTGTTCCGAACTTACAAAAAAAGCCCCTAAATAGGCCCTTTTTGACTATTTTTTAACAAATTTTTCGATTAACGGACACCGTGCATGAGTTTTTTTATAATTGGTGCCATAACAAATGAAAACACGGCTACAATAAAGGATATGATTGTTAATACCCAGAAAAAGTAACTAATTCCACTTTCATTTGCTACCTTGTCTATATTCTCACCAAATACTCCGGCGCCTTTCATTCCTATGGCTACCGCTAAATACCAAACTCCAAACATGAAGGCTATCATTCTTGCTGGCACTAATTTACTAACATAAGACAATCCTACCGGAGAAATACATAATTCGCCCATAGTGTGGAATAAGTAAACCAATATTAACCACATAATACTAACTGAAGCGGTTTTTGCACCTGGTTCAATGCCCATAGCTCCAAATGCCACACATGCCATTCCTAAAGCGAGTAATAGCATTCCAATTCCATATTTTCCATTAGCCGAAGGGTTATATTTACTTTCCCACCATTTAGAAAACAATGGTGCTAAAGTTATTATAAATAGTGAGTTTAAAACGCTAAACCAAGAAGCAGGTATTTCTAAATTATCATCTTTGAATTGATCGACGAGCATCCAAATAGCAATAATCCAAACTATTATAAAACTTAAACTTAATATTATGTTTGCCCATTTATACTTTCCAAAAGTTTGTTTGAACAGTAAAAATAAAACATAGGTAATAATGCCGAGGGGAATAATTGCCATTAAGGAATTCACTATTCTAAAAACAGTTGCTGATGACCCATCTAATGTTCTATCAGTATAATCTCTTGCAAAAATAGTTAATGTTCCTGGCGATTGCTCAAAAATAGCCCAAAAGAATATCGATAAAAGCGCAAAAAAGGAAACAGCAATTAACTTTTCTCTTGTTATTTTAGAATATTGGGTAAACCTATATACTAACAAAACAAGAAATAACCCTAAAGCCGTTGAAATAGCCATGTTATTACCATTTTCTCCTAAAAAAGAAAACAAATTTATCCTACCATTGGTGATGGTAGTTGCTGGAGCGTTTATAATCCAAACCAAACCTAATAACACCATTAATAAAATCAAACCTAATTGCCACGAAGTAAAAGGCACACGCTTATCATTATCTAAGGCTTCAATAGAATTTGCATCATTTTTTATAGGTTTCAAACCAATATCTCCAAAAATATTTTGCGCCAACCAAAATTGAATTAATCCAAAAAACATGAAAATTCCGGCTAATCCAAAGCCTAAACTCCACCCTACTTTTTCTCCTAAATACCCACAAAGCAATATGCCCAAAAAGGCGCCTGCATTAACACCCATATAAAAAATGGTATAAGCCCCATCTTTTTTTTCTGGTCTGTCTTTATACATTTCCGAGATAATAGACGTCATGTTCGGTTTAAAAAACCCATTTCCAAATACTAAAAGCACCAAACCAAGATAAATTGACCACTCCGTTTCAGCTGCCATTGAAGCATGCCCCAATGTCATCAAAAGCGCTCCAACCACTACTGCCCACCTAAAGCCAATTACTTTATCAGCAAAATAACCACCCATCATGGTTGATAGATACACTAGCCCCACATAAGAGCCAAACAACGCCATGGCATGTTCACGAGGCCAACCCCAACCTTCATCAAGTAAGGAAGCTGTTAAAAACAAAACTAATAACGCTCGCATTCCATAATAGGAAAAACGTTCCCACATTTCTGTAAAGAATAAAACGAAAAGCCCTGATGGATGACCTAAAACAGTACTTTTAAAAAATTGATCTGTTGAGTTTCCTGACATGTCTTTTAATTTTAATTATCTGCTAACCAACCACCTAATAACGACGTTAGGTATACCAACATGGCATAAGTACCTAAAAGTGACAATACCGCTGATGAGCTCCAATCCCACCCTGGCTTATCACCTAAAAGCGACCCTGTTAAAAATATTACCAGAATGGCTCGTATCCCGTAATATGAAAAACGTTCCCACATTTCTGTAAAAAAGGGAACAAACAACCCAGCAGGGTGTCCTAATACTTTGTCTTTGAAAAACTTTTCACTATCCGTGCGCATTGAAGTTTTTTAATTATTAATATCCGGATCTGCTAATTCGTATGGTTCTTGTTCTAAAACCTCTCCTTCATTATCTTCAGCACCGTGGGTTAGCATCTCTAATTTCTTACGGAAAAGCATTACTAAGAGCCCAAATAATATGCAAAAAACTGCAATTCCTGTAAATATTGTATACTCGCCTAAACTTTCAGAAGCCTCTCCTAATAATCCTGCTAATTTATTTCCAAATCCAGTCATAGCAAAATAAACCCCCATCATGAGGGACGCATATTTTAAAGGTGCTAATTTTGTAATATATGACAATGCTACTGGAGATATACATAATTCACCTACTGTATGAAATAAATAGGCTAGAACTAACCAATACATAGCAGAAGACCCATTAGTCTCATATTGTCCTGCGGCAGCTGTCATAAAAAAGAATCCTGTTCCCATAATTATTAAACCAACAATCATTTTAAATAATGATGTAGCTGTTTTTCCTTTTAATTTCCTATTTGCCCAATATCCCGCAACAGTGGTTCCTAAAAATATTATAAACATGGCATTTAAAGATTGAAACCATGATGCCGGAATTTCATTACCAATGAATGGTAATGAAAAAGAAAGTAATCTATTCGTTTTTTCAGATGCATAAATATTCATTAATCCCCCAGCTTGTTCAAAGGCTCCCCAAAATACTATTACTAATAAAAAGGATATAAACAAAACTACAACTCTATCTTTTTCCACTTTAGTCAAAGGCTTATTCATAGCCTCTTTTTCTTCAGCATTTTGAGATTTACCTAAAAAATTACCAACGTGTGCCAAATGTTTCTGACCTAAAACATATTGTAATAGCCCTAAAGCCATACCTATGCCTGCTAAACCAAATCCATAATGCCACCCATAAACTTCACCTACCGTTCCTACAATTAAACTAGAAAGAAAAGCACCAACATTAATACCTATGTAAAAAATTGTAAATCCTTTATCTCTTCTAATATCTCCTTGTTTATACAAACCTCCAACCATAGTTGAAATATTTGGCTTTAACATCCCAACTCCGGCTATAATTAACCCTAAGCCAGTATAAAAAGCCCACATTTCCTCTATTGCCAAAACACTATGTCCAGCAACCAAAAGAATCCCTCCATATAATACCGATTTTTTTTGTCCTAAAAATTTATCGGCAATCCAACCTCCTGGTATTGATGCTACATAAACCAACATGGTGTACCAACCATAAAGCGCTAAAGCCTCTCCATTAGTCCATCCTAATCCAGGATTAGCATCTGAAGTAGTTTGAACTAGATATAATACCAAAATTGCTCGCATTCCATAATAAGAAAAACGTTCCCACATTTCTGTAAAAAACAGAACATATAGTCCTACTGGATGCCCGAATAATTCTTTTTGATGCTCTTGTTTTGTAATAGCTGCCATATAATATAATTGTTAGTTAGTTTTAGTTATAATTATTGTTTAAGCTCAATCACTTTTATTTCACTTTTCTTTTCATTCTTACTTTTATCCCCTAGCTTTTCATGTATGAAGTTAGTCATTTTTTTATAGAGATGTAAGCGCGTGTTGCCACCATAGATACTGTGTTTTTTATCGGGATAAATAGCCCAATCAAATTGTTTATCGGCTTGAATTAAAGCCTCTACTAATCGCATGGTGTTTTGTACATGTACATTATCATCTGCAGAACCATGAATTAAAAGAAAATCGCCTTTTAATCTATCGACATGATTTATTGGTGAATTATCATCATATCCCCTAGGATTTTCTTGAGGAGTCCCTAAAAAACGTTCGGTGTAAATGGTGTCATAAAAACGCCAACTTGTTACTGGAGCTACAGCAATTGCCATTTTAAACACATCGTTACCCTTAAACAAACAATTACTACTCATAAAACCACCGTAACTCCAACCCCAAATTCCAATTCTAGTATTATCAATATATGGTAAATCACCTAATTTTTTTGCGGCTTCAATTTGATCCTCAACCTCATATTTTCCTAGTTCTTTTTGGGTCACTTTTTTAAAAGCCGCACCTTTAAATCCAGTTCCGCGTCCATCAACACAAGCAATAATATACCCTTGTTGTGCTAGATATTGAAACCAATAATCATTGGCACTATTCCAGTGATTTGCGACTTCTTGAGAACCAGGACCAGAATACTGAACCATGAATAAAGGATGCTTTTTATTGGTTTCAAAATCGGCCGGTTTAATCATCCACATATTCAAATCGTTTCCATTAATATTAATGGTACTGAATTCTTTTTCAGAAATTTTATAATCCAAAAGTAGTTTAGACAATTCATCATTATCTTTTATACTTTTTATTAAATTACCAGAGGATGCATTGTTCAAGCTATATTCAGGAGGTGTTGTTGCGCTGGAAAAGGTGTTTATAAAATATGTAAAATCCGCACTAAAAGCAGCGGCGTTTGTACCTGTTTTTTTTGAAAGTCTTGTTTTATTTCTACCATTTAATTTAATGGAATAAACGGCCCTATTTATGGAACCATTTTCAACCGATTGATAAAAAATGGTATTCGTTTTTTCATCGTAACCGTAATAATCAGTGACTTCCCAATTTCCTTTAGTAATTTGATTAATCAGGCCACCTTCTTTTGAATAATGATAGATATGGTTATAGCCATCCTTTTCACTGGTCCAAATAAAGCTATTATCCTTTAAAAACGTTAAGTTGTCGGTAACTTCAACATAAGCCTTATCCGTCTCGGTCAATATTAAACTGGAGGTATTCGTTTTAGCATTAATGAACCATAAATCCAATTCATTTTGATGTCTATTCATGTAATGCGCGCTTAAAACATCCGCATCTTTAGTCCATTTAATTCGCGGGATATAAAAATCGTTATAAGCCTTGTTTACTTTAACCTGATGTGTTGTATTTGAATCTAAATCATAGATATGAAGTGACACTACCGAATTGGCCTCACCAGCTTTTGGGTATTTAAAAACGTGCTGCGTTTGATAAAGTCCTGTGCCATAAACATCCATAGAAAATTCTGGAACTTCAGTTTCATCAAATCGAATAAAGGCTATTTTAGTACTAGCCGCATTCCAATCAAAAGCTCTAACAAATTTAAATTCTTCTTCATAAACCCAATCGGTAATGCCGTTAATTATTTTATTCTTTTCTCCGTCAAACGTTATTTGGGTGGTTTCATTAGAAATTAAATCTTTACTATATAAGTTATTGTTACGTCCGTAAGCGACTTTTAAACCATCGGGTGAAAATGTAGGTTCTTGTATTTTGTCTTCTGAAACCGATGTTAACGACTCATCTTTAACATTATAAACATAATAATTTCCAAGTGTGGATCTTCTAAAAATAGATTCCTCATTGGTAGCCAACAAAACTTTGGTTTCATCATTACTAAAGGTATAATCCGAAAAATAATCCAGTACTTCAATGTCGCCTGAATTCACAAGGGTATTTACCTTCTCTAACGTTTTATAGTCATAAATATCTATCGTAGTTTCCCTAGTATTTCTATCGAAATTTAAAACGGAATATTGCTGTCCATTAGCCATAGAATGCAGCGCATCCATTCTTTCGGTTCTAAAAGTACCATTCCAAATATCTTCAAGGGTAATTTCTTTTGTTTGAGCAGTTAAAATTGTAGTTACAAAAAGACAAATTTGAAAGGAGAATTTTAGGTATTGCATTAAAATTGATATTTATTTCTCAAAATGATGTCAAGTTTACTAAAAATTACGCAAAAAACCACCAATATTAACAGTTAAATAGTGCGTGAAAATCTAGATTTTCAATATTCATACCAAGAGTAGTATCTTTGCAACAGTAAATTAATATTTTTATGAGTAAAACTATTGCTGGCTTTTCTAAACTATCAAAATCTAAAAAAATTGATTGGATAGTTAATACCTATTTTTCCAACCCTAACGATGCTAAACGAGTTTTAAAACAATATTGGAATACCGACGAAAAATTACAGCAATTACATGATGAATTTATTGAAAACACCATAACCAATTACTACCTTCCATTGGGGGTTGCTCCAAACTTTTTAATTAATAATAAACTTTACACCATCCCGATGGCTATTGAGGAAAGCTCCGTGGTTGCCGGTGCAAGTAAAGCTTCCAAATTTTGGTTGGATAAAGGCGGATTTAAAACTACAGTAATTTCTACCACAAAAATTGGGCAAGTTCATTTTATGTATCATGGCGATTTCAATAAACTTGAAGCCTTTTTTATTCGCATAAAATCAAAACTCATAAACGAGGCAAAGCCCATTACTAAAAACATGGAAGCTCGTGGTGGTGGTATTTTAGATATTGAATTACGTAATAAAACCAACGATATAAATGGCTATTACCAACTCCATGCGTCTTTTGAAACCTTAGATGCCATGGGCGCAAATTTTATAAACTCCTGTTTAGAGCAATTTGCCAAAACATTTAAAAACGAAGCTTTAGCTTTTGATGATTTTTCTAAGGAAGAAAAGCATATTGAAATAGTAATGAGCATTCTTTCTAATTATGTCCCCAATTGTTTGGTACGTGCCGAGGTGAGTTGTAAGGTTGAAGATTTGGCAGAAAGCAACGGCATAACTGGTAAAGCATTTGCTAATAAATTTGTACAAGCTGTAAATATTGCAGACGTTGAGCCTTACAGAGCCGTTACGCACAACAAAGGTATAATGAATGGTATTGATGCCGTTGTATTAGCTACAGGAAACGATTTTAGGGCGGTTGAGGCTGGCGTACATGCCTATGCCTCAAAAAATGGAAAGTACAGCAGTTTATCGCATGCAAAAATTAAAGATGGTATGTTTACATTTTGGATGGAAATTCCATTGGCTTTAGGTACGGTTGGCGGACTTACTGGTTTGCATCCATTAGTTAAATTGTCATTAGAATTACTTCATAACCCATCGGCGAAAGAACTCATGCAAATAGTTGCCGTAGCTGGTTTAGCCCAAAATTTTGCAGCATTAAGCTCGTTAACAACAACGGGGATTCAACAAGGCCACATGAAAATGCATTTGATGAATATTTTGAATCAGTTTGAGGCTAATGATGAGGAAAAGGTAAAAATAATTGCCCATTTCAAAACTAACACCGTTACCCATAGCGCAGTTTTTGAAGCTATAAATAAGTTAAGAGTTAAAAATTAAAAGTGAAAAGTTTCTCTAGTAACGGAAAATTATTGCTCACCGGTGAATACGTGGTGTTGGATGGTGCTTTGTCATTGGCTGTTCCAACTAAATTCGGACAATCATTAACTGTTGAAGCTATAAGTGAACCTAAAATTATTTGGAAGAGTTTAGATGAAAAAGGTAATATTTGGTTCGAAGACATTTTTTTCCTTGAAGAGATTGCCACGTCGCCTACTCCTCGCAATGACATTTCCAATAGATTGGTCCAAATTTTAATTGCTGCAAAACAGTTAAATCCTGATTTTTTAAAAACAGAAACGGGATTTAAAGTGTCTACAAAATTAGATTTTCCAAAAAATTGGGGTTTAGGCACCTCTTCAACATTGATAAACAATGTAGCACAATGGGCTAGTATTGATGCTTATAAACTATTGGAAAATACTTTTGGCGGCAGTGCTTATGATATTGCTTGTGCGCAAAATGATACGCCTATTACCTATCAACTAAAACCTTTCGATTTGCTCCGCAAGGTGCTTTCAATGAAAAAATATTTTCATTTCACCAATGCTCAAGGTGACAGACAAATAAAAAAGTCTCATTTTAATCCTAGTTTTAAAGAACACCTTTATTTTGTTCACTTAAATAAAAAGCAAAATAGTAGAGATGGCATTAAACACTATAATGCCAACAAGGGAAATTTGAATGCTGTTATTTCAAGTATTAATGATATTACTTTAAAAATGATTGCTTGCAATCATTTATCAGAGTTTGAAAACTTAATAGCTCAACACGAAACCATTATTGGCAAAATAACCAAACAAACGCCTGTAAAAGTCTTGCTTTTTAATGATTTTAAAGGAAGCATAAAAAGTCTTGGAGCTTGGGGTGGCGATTTTGTTTTAGTCGCATCAAAGGAAAACCCTGAAAGCTATTTTAAAGCGAAAGGTTTTGAAACTATAATTCCATATACTAAAATGATTCTGTAGATAAAAAGCATAAAAAAAGCCTCGTTAAACGAGGCCTTAAATTTATTACTTGTCAATTTTATAAACTATTGAACTTGGGTTTTGGCTCTGTTATCTTCAATGTCCGCAGCTTCTTTTAAAGCATTGTATAATTTAGAGGTTACAACAGCTGATTTTTGTTGCTCTACTCTATTAGCAGCTGCTTGATAGTTATCCAATTCTACCGCAGGAGTAGTTTTAGTGACTTGTATCATATAAACCCCATTTTCACCATCAATTAAATTTGATGTTTCACCTTCATTTAATCCAAAAGCAGCACCAACAACTAACGGCTCTCTACCAGCTCCAGAAATAGTTGGTGTTTTCATATTTATGGCAGATGCAGTTCTTACTGAAGTGTTTTCAGCTTTAGCTAAATCTTCTAAGGTTTTGGCTGAAACACGTTCTCTAATAAGCGCTGCTTTCTTTTCCTTTCTTATTGCTGGCATAACACTTGCAGTAGCATCTTCCACCGCCATTAGTCCTTCTTTGTGTTTCGCTACTAATTGTGCAATAACATAGCCATTAGGGATATTAAAACGTTTTGTGTCGCCTTCTTCAACACCTTCTTCAAAAGACCAACGTACTATTTGTCTTTGGTTTCCAACACCAGGAATATTTTCATCTAAAACTTTAATACCATTTACTGGGCGAACTGTATAATTTTTTTCTTTTGCAACCGCTTCAAAATCGCCTTCATCAATGGCTACCTCAAAACTTGAGGCATCTCTAAATATTTTATCAATAGTAGCTTCAGATGGTTCAATTTCTCTGGCAAGCGTTCCTAATTGTACAGCTTTCTTTTTGTCTTTCTGACCTTCTATTTCTATAATATGAAAACCGAAAATTGTTTTTACAACACCTAAGTCACCAACTTTTCCACCAAATTCAAAATCATTAAATTCTGGAACCATAGTATTATATGGGTGCCAATCGTAACGTCCTTCATTTTCTACACTGCCTTGATCGGATGAAAATTCTGCAACAAATTCTGGGAATTTTGATCGATTAGATTTCAAAACAGACAAAAGGCTATCAGCTGTTGCTTTTGCTTCTGCCTCCGTTTGAGTGACTTCTACAGTTGCGCTTCTGGCACCTAAATAAGGAATTAAAATGTGTCTTACCTTTGCCGAATCCGGTATTTGCTTTACGGCAACAACTTTGGTTATTTTAAAATAACCGTTGTCTTTGTAAGGCCCAAAAACTTCACCTTCATTTAAATTGTAAATACTGTCTGCTACAGCAGCTGGCAAACTAGATTTAAAAACAAAACGATTATCAAACTTAATATCAGAATTTGAATTTACAAAAGCTTCATTGTTATTTGTATTTAAAAATCCTGTTACGCTGTCATTTCCTTTAATTACTTCGTTGTATTCAACGCTATCATTAAGCAGTTTTGTTAATTCAGCTTTAATAGCATTTTCATCTTCAACTGTTGGTTCTTCCTTAAACTCAACAAACCTTATATCCCTTGAAGCTTCAACTTTGTATTTTTTCTTGTTTTTATTGATGTAGTTTGAAACATCAGATTTAGACACTTTAATAATACTATCTGGAATAGAAGAATATGGTACTTGTACAAACTTAATATCAACTTTATTACTTTCTAATTTGTGCTCCAGCTCACCCTCGGCAAGGGTACCTGTTAAACCTGCTTTTACTAAATTAAAATAGTTTTGTTGTAACGCATTGTTAGCAATTTGTTTTTCATAGTTTACCCAACTTTCAAATCCAGCTGGTGAAGTTTCCTTTAAGTTTGCTATGTATTCATTAAGTTTATTTTCATCAAATAAGCCAGCTTCATTTAAAAACTCAGGACTTGTAGCTAAAGCGGTTTTTAACAAATCACGCATTTGGTCTTGCTCAACACTAATTCCTAAAGCTTCATATTGCGTTTCCATAACAGCGTTTCTAACTTCCTGCTCCCAAACCCTATTCATAACTTGAGTACTAGTAGCACTAGGTCCTGCTTGTCGTTGTGCCGCTTCTACTTTTTGTAAAAAGTCTTCACGCGTAATGTCCTTACCGTTTATGGTAGCGACAATATTTTGTGATTTTGATGTAAGTGCATCACTGTTTTTAAATAAATCTGCTAACACAAAAGAGAATAACGCTAAGGCTATTATTAAGATTAAGAATAGTGAACGTTGTCTTATTTTATTTAAAACTGCCATTTGTAATTTAAATTTTTATAAAAAACCCGTTATTGGGAATTAGCTTGTTAAATTGATTATCAATTATTTAGTAATTGATGAAAATATCGTGCGCGAAAATACCATTTTCTATTTAATAATAAAAGGGTTATTTAGGTTTTGTTACTGATAAAAATTCTCTCGCAAAGGCGCTAAGACGCAAAGCTGTATTAATTATCAATTAGAAAATGATTTACTGAATGCTGCCAACTGACTACTAAATCAGTCTTCTTCCAAAAATTTAAGTTCTACCATATCAATCTTGGTATTTGAAACCTCTAAAATGGTGAATTGAAAATCGTCTATTTTTACAATTTCATTTTGCTCAGGAATCTCTTCGGTATGGTTTACAATCAATCCGCCCAAAGTTTCATAATTCTCACTTTTAGGAAGATTAATTTTATAGGTTTCATTAATATAATCAACCTCTAACCTAGCTGAAAACATATACGTTTCCTTATCTAAAGCTTCTTCAATTAAATCTACTGAATCATGTTCATCTTCAATTTCACCAAACAGTTCTTCAACAATATCCTCAACAGTCATAATACCCGATGTTCCGCCATATTCATCTAAAACAACAGCAATACTTTTTCTTTTTTTAATGAGTACGCTAAGCACATCTTTTATAAGCACCGTTTCTGGAACAAACTCCACAGGTGTCATCATACTTTTTATGTTTTTTGTTTTTTTAAACAGCTCAAATGAATGCACGTAGCCCACAATATCATCAATAGTATCTTTATAGACCAAAATTTTAGTACGCCCAGTTTCCGTAAAAAGTGCGTTTAGAGACTTTACAGAATCTGTAATTTCAACAGCAATAATTTCGGTACGCGGTGCCATTACTTCTCTAGCTTTTACTTCTGAAAATTCTAAAGCATTTTGAAAAATTTGTATTTCAGTATCTACTTCGTCATGTGCCTCTACAGATTCCATTTGCTCAGTAATATAATTACCAAGTTCAACTTTAGTAAAAGCCATTTGAATTTGATCGCCTTCCGTTTTAAAGAAGTTTTTCAGAATAATATCTGATATCCAAATAACAAAATCTGAAATAAAAGTGAATAGTACATAAAATATAAATGCAGGAATAGCCAGAGCCTTAATTAAGCTATTGGCATAAATTTGGAAAAATACTTTTGGTAAAAACTCCGCAGTAATTAAAATAACAATGGTAGATATAATAGTTTGCGACAACAGGCTCAAATCGATTAGCATATAGTCTATAAAACTATAAGACGTTGGCAGTAGCGATTGAAACCAATGAACCAACAAATCGCCCATAAAAAACCCATAAATTACAAGCGCTATATTGTTACCAATAAGCATAGTTGTAATAAACTTTGATGGTTTTGCTGTTAATCTGGTAAGTACTTTTGCAAGTATGCCTTCTTGTTTTTTTTCAATTTCAATATGGATTTTGTTTGAAGACACATAAGCAATCTCCATTCCTGAGAAAAAAGCAGAAAGTATTAATGATACAACAATGATAATGACATAAATGCCCATTTATTTTGAATTGTCTTTATTTTCATATTTCTTTCTAAATTTTTGTCTGAAGAAATACATAAATATAGCTAAAGCCCCTAAAGCTAAAGCTACATAAGCTCTATTTGTACCATCGCCCCATTTAGAAATACCATCATAAATAAATAAAACAGCAAACACTAAATAAGCGTATTGAAAAATCTTTGAATATTTCATTTAATATTAAATTAAAGTGCAAAGATAATTAAAATAGCAGACCTATTTTTTAATTAAGGAATTATTCCTCTAGGGTAATCATCCCAGTAACCTCTAAAACTTCGGCGTTAGTAAAATCTTTATTTGAATCAAACCCATTACCGTTTATAATGTCCAAACCTTGCCTAAATACTACTGGTTTATTAGTGTAAACCCATTCTTTTTTTTGATCAGAATGATAATATAACTGTTCAGCAAATAAAGTGTCATTGGTATTGGTGATAATTTTCACATTACCCTGTAAATCAATTAGCTTTGTTTTATCATAAGAAATGGCATAATCTGAAATTATAGTACTTTTCTCATTGTTTTCATCAAATAAATAAAGTATGATACCATCAGTAAACTCGGAATAAGGAAAATCCCTATTTGAGTAATCTAGCATTTTTGGGCTTATTAAATTTGCTGTAACACGCCCGGAATCAGTGTATTTTAAATTAATATTTTCGGCTACTCCAATGGGCTCATTTTCAGAAATACCCATTTTTTGAACTTGGTTATAGTTGTTATTGCATGAAAAAAACATAGCCATAGTTATAACTATGGCTATGTTTTTAATATAATATGTTTTTTTTAAACTCATTTAGATACTCGGCACTGTAACAGAAGCCCCAATCCAACAACCAATTTTTATGGTTTGACCTGAATTACCAGCACTGAAAATATCGGCTTTTGAAGGTGCTTTTGCTTCATAATTTGCTATTGATTGTCCTGCTGCTTTACTTAAAGTAGGATCTACTCGAGCGGCTTTTCTAGCTTCATCAGCCGCCAACCAGTACACTGCTCTTTTATTAAAAGTACTATCTCCACAACTGTTAGCACTTGCTGCATACATAGCAGCTATTGATAAATAAGGGCTTCCGTTTGAAGGGTTTAAATTTAATGCATTTCTAAAATAGCCTCTAGCCTGTCCTAATCTTCCCTTCTTTTTAAGTATCAAACCTATTCTGTTGGCTAACTTAGACTTTTTGAAGCTATCCTTTTCTAAATCAAATGACTCTTGAAAGTAGTTAATAGCCTCATTTTCTTTACCATTTTTAAGTAAAATAGTTCCGACAAAATATTTTGTGTCAGCAGAAGGATCTGCTCCATCATAAGCTTTTACTAATTTTTCATAAAGCGGGTCGTCAGTACATTCCTTATAGTACATTTTACTTACCGCACGTTTTAACCAAATAGAATTTAATTTGTTTTCTTCAAAATCTTTAGTGTATAGCGGTATTAAATTTTCACAGTTTGCTCTTTCACCTAACTTCTGATCAACTCCGTCAGAAATTTGATCGTAAGCTTTTAAATAACTCTCATAATAGTTTTTATATTTTTCTTCTTTTGAAGCTAAAGCAGTTCCAGCCTCTTCCTTTTCAATTAGCTTATTTAATTTTAGAGAGTAGTTCTTTACTTCGTCTTCAACCTTTTCAACAATATCATCATACTTGTTGAATAAATCTGCTGACGACTTTTTCTGAGCATCATACAAATCTACCATTAAAGAAAAATGAGTATATAAACTTTTAGGGTTAGTACACGTTTCTTTGTCTAACATATAAGCTGCATCAAAACAATCATACAATTCTTGAGTGCTTTTGTGCATGATATCTTTATTATCATACAATAATTGACAAGATCGTGTCGCATACTCACCCTTAGGGGTTTTATTAGGAAAATGTTCGACTCTTTCTTCCCAAAGCTTTATAAGGTCGTTAATATGATCTTCTTTGTCTTTACCAGTTGCCTTTTCAATTTTATCTTCTAATATTTTCTCGCCATCAGAGTATATTGCAAGACTAAATTTAGGACACTTGTTCCTTACTGCCATCCATGGCTCAAAAGCAGCATCGTAGTTTTTCGCTTTTACATATTCATGGAATATGGAAAGTTTAGTCATGCACTCTTCATCTTGTTGTGCAAAACCAAAGTTTAATCCTACAAATAATAATATTAATAATGTAATTTTCGCTTTCATGATAATGTTTTTAATCTGTTAGTCATATTTTCTTTTTACAAACCATCTATCGTTCAAAGATAAACTTAATTGGAAATTAATAAAATTCTCTTGTATTAAATTACTGTTTGTTGTGCCTCTTTTGCCAATTTCGAAACCTAGATTAGCATTAGAAATACCATTTCCTACTGGTAAGCCTACTCCAAAAGATATGCCAAACTCATTAATTGACTCACTATTAATATTTAAACCTGTATTTTCATAGCGTAAACCAGCTCTATAAGTAGCTCTTTTAAAGTAACTTGTGAAAGAATTATACTCTGGAATAAAAAAACCTCCCAATGAAAAAGTAGTAGCATCTTCATACTGTGTTGCACTACTTGTATATAATGCATTAGAGAAATTACTTGTTTTTTGATACACAGATTCTACACCTACAAACCATTTTCTTGGTTGCCCTATACCAGCTCCAAATGAAAACTTTGAAGGCATTATTAAATCGGTTTCTAATAATGATAAAGATTCTAAATCTACATCAATGGTATTAATAACAAATTCTTGCCCTGTACTAGAGCTCGTCGTAATTGTAGAAAACGATCTTTGGTTTTTTGATGTTAAATTACTTTCAGGTGTAAAAGTGAATCCTGAAACAAATTCAAATTTTTCATTCAACATCCTTTTATAAGAAAGGCCCAAATTAAAGTTTAAACCACTTAAATCAGACCTGTTATTCTCACGGGATTGATATTGGGTTGGCACACCATCATCATCGTAAACAAATTCTATCGTGCTGTTTTGAATATTTCCAAAGTTGTACTGGGCATCAACACCAATACTTAACTCATCGGTAATTTGATATCCTAAACCTAAAAAGGCTTTATTTACCCCGCCTTGGCCATTAAATCTATTCGAAATATTTTCGTTTTCATCTAACGATTCTAGTTTATAACCAACGGAAGTAAATGGCATTAAACCAAAAGCAAAACCAAATTTACCTACTGGAATTGATAATGCCAAATAATCAAACGTTGTTGATGAGGTTTTATCTGTACTATTATTACTTTTTAAATCTACACTCGAATAAGTTCCTCCTACAGTAAACTTAACGGGTCTACTTTCATTATTAAAAGCCTCCAAATTCTTTCCAGTATAACTCGCTGGGTTTCTTAAATTCATATGAATACTATCCATATAAATACTTAATCCACCCATACTTCTATTTTCAACAGTTCCCTTAAATTTCAAGCTACCTATGCCATAAAATGAATAAGGGGAAGCTGTACCACCCTCTTGGGCATTACCTTGAATTGCGAAAACAGCAATAAAAACTATTACAAGTTTTTTTATCATGAGCTTGAATTAAATTGTAAAATATAGTTTAGTCCTTTTAAAAGAAAATTAGAGTTGGCAAATATGCTACTTTTTAATTGTTTAGACAAGAAATTAGCATCTCCTCCTGTTAAAATAACTGTTAAATCTGAATATTTTTGTTCATACTCATCAATCACACCGTCAATTTCTTTCAAAACACCATTAACAACGCCCGAATGAATAGATTTTTTTGTAGAATTTCCTGTAATATTATCCGGGATTTCGGTGTGTAATAATGGTAAATTAGCCGTTAAATTATTTAAAGCCTTATATCGCATTCTTAACCCTGGTGATATAGCACCTCCAAGATATTCGTTTTTTGAGGTAACAAAATCATAAGTTATACATGTACCCGCATCAACAATAAGTACATTTTTTTCAGGAAATTGATTAACCGAAGCGCTCACCAAAGCTATTCTATCTACTCCCAATGTTTTAGGCGTTTCGTATAAATTTTTAAATGGCAACTTGGTTTTAGGGTTTAATACCGTTAAATTGAAATGTTTATCAATAGCTTTAACATCCTTTTCATTCAACTTTCCAACAGATGAGATGATAGCACTTTTAATCGAATTATATTTTTCTTTTATAAAGTTAATACGCTCTAATACAAGCTCAGTTTCAACTACTTCCTTATGTATTATCTTACTACCTTTAAAAATAGCGAGCTTTACAAAAGAATTACCAACATCTATTATTAAATTCATACGTTTTGCAAGAGGAAGTAAATTTATAAAACCATATAGAATATTTATTCCTATTTAACATAATTTGTTAATAAACTACTACTTTATAGTGCTTTAAAAATAAAAGTATAATGAAACGCTATTTTTTATAATTTTCCTTTGGCGAATAACAAAAATGAATATATATTTGCATCCGCTTTGGCGAGGTACCTTAGCTCAGTTGGTAGAGCAAAGGACTGAAAATCCTTGT
>TARA_R110002051_G_scaffold140454_6_pt1 | contig 45974 bp, 40 predicted proteins | sample TARA_R110002051 | Tara Oceans TARA_R110002051 (sample SAMEA4397023) | marine metagenome | biome: Polar Biome; feature: [MES] marine water layer (ENVO:01000295) within the mesopelagic zone...; material: water (ENVO:00002006), including particulate matter (ENVO:01000060) such... | reverse complement strand
AAATTGTTGGCCAGAGGTGGGTCAGATTAATTGGCCATTAACAGTAAAGATCTGCCCGAGCATACCCTTGTGGTTGCCAAGGGAGCGCAGTATCTCGACGTAGTGGACCTCCAACATCGCGCCTTTGACGCCCTTGAGACTCTGCCAGTTGTACTGCGGCGGAATGCCCACGTCGCGGTTGTACGGCGGCTTGGCATACTCGTCTGCCATCTTCAGGAAGATTAGATAAGTAAGCTGCTCCAGGTAATCCCCATAGCCAACGCCATCGTCACGCAGGGTGGTACAGAAACTCCATACTTTGGAGATGATCGGGGCACTTGCCGGGCTCATTCAGCGGAATCCTTTTGGGTGTTCTTTCAAGGGGAACTTGATACTGCAGCGTTTGGGCCGCAATTTATTCTTTAGAAGCAGTTATTAGGGATTTCCTAATAACTGCTCTTTTTTACTGGCATGACTCTAGATGGCTTCAGTCCATCCCTGGGATGACAGTACCCGCGCAGCCAGATCAATCTGGCGCTCTGTGAACTGGCGTTTGCGGTCGTTCCAGGCATAAATATGCTGGATTGTCTGTTCCAGCGTGGAGGCAGACTCTTTTTTGATAGTCCAGTGGACGGTAGATAGCAGCTCCAGTCCGAACGGCGATTCAAAGCCTTCAACGAGCTGCGAGACCTTATCGAATCGGGCCTGTGTATCGGGGTGTTGCTGGAGGAACTGAGAGGCATCATCCACTGCACCTGGCACCAGTTGCAGTGGCTTATCTGGTGCGTCGCCGCCATCGGCATAGCCAGACAGAAGATGGCCCTCTACCGCATTCAACACATGGCGCAGGTTTTCTGCGTAGGGACCATAGGCCGCTTTCTGATACTTGAGCCGCAATGGTTCGCCCGCCTCTTGCATAAGGTACATCAGCTTATGGACTTCCAGCAGTGAGACTGAGGGGTCCAGCAGGCCGCCAAGATAACGGTTTACCAACTCTACCAGGGCTGCTCTACCAGCCGTCATCTCCGGCACCTTACGGTTTTGCACCATCCGCTCTGCGGGTGGTGCGCCCTTGGGTTCATATACGATCACATGCACGTCGTTGAGGGGTTTTAATGCCGATTCAATACGTGGTTTCACTTCAGCCCAATCAAGACCACCAAGACCACTGCCCAAAGGAGGGACGGCAATGGACGTAATCTGGTACTGCTGGATTGTTTCGACCAATGCCTTGAGTCCAGCATCAATGTCCTCCATGCGGCTGGCGCCGCGCCAGTGCCGCTTTGTCGGGAAGTTGACAATATAGCGCGGCGCAGTCAATTGCCCCGTCTCAAATACAAACATGCGACCCGGCTCAACCTGGTGGTTCTTACACGCAGTGGCGTAGGCCTTGAAATTGTCTGGAAAGGCTTTCTTGAATTGCAGCGCAATACCGCGCCCCATAACACCAACACAGTTCACGGTGTTGATAATGGCATCGGCGTCTTCACGCAGGATGTCGCCGGTTTTGTATTCGATCATCTTTGCCTCCTCCATTATCAATAGTACCAGTCGCGTATGATTTGTAGGCTTGGGCGATGGGGCGCACCGGCCAGAATATTCGCTACCTGCGTGTAGATAGCCTGCGAACTAACGCCGATGCGTTCCACAAGATGCCACGGATAGCAGCTTTCCAGAAGGAATTCTGCTTGCTTGCCATCCTTGCAGCTACTCCATGCTTGCGCTCGAACAGCCTCCCAGTTTATCTCATTCAGCCTGGCCAGGTCTGACCGATCTTCGAAGTAATATGAGCCTGCATTAGACAGGGTGAAAGCCCAGCGGAACTGGTTTTCTTCAGCCCAGGCCACCGACGAATGCAAGTCTGATTCCAGATGAATTATGGGGCCTTGTCCGCCCTTGTAGCTGAGATCCGGGCTGTTAGCCTGATAAATCAGATACAGCATGATGGAGCGTGGGCAAAAGTAAAATGGCACGCAGGCGCCAACATACAAATCAGGGTGACTGGTCAAGGTCAACTCTGTCAGGCGGCGCTGCTTGATTCCGCTCATACCAATGGTTGTGCCTGCGGGAGCCCGCGCAGTGATTTGCGCGTCGCTCCACAGCATCTGGTCCGCAAGAATCGATGCAAGGCGATCAACATGAACAATATGGTAGATCTTTGGCTGAGCTGGGACTGTCATCAGAAGCGCTTCTCTTTGTTCGGTAATCCCCGAGGGTTAAATTTTCCGCTAGAAATTTGTTTACATAAACAATCTATATGGGTAAGCCTTCCCTGGGAGGGACGGTACGTTTGCGATTGTTTTAGCTAGCTTTTGTGAATATCGAATTGTGACAGGCACGGGATCGTACAGAGCATCGTTATTCCAATCCATTTTTGTTAGTGCAAGCGTTTCAAGTGCGGTCAGCTCAATTGGTCCAATTCCTGTATGACGGACAAGATTTATTGGGCGCGGAATACTCTTCCCCCCTTGATAGTAGTCTCCTCCTGATGAGGCTGAGGGTGAGTTTCCAGCAACCCAAACTAAAGCTGAGTTCCCCGAACGTTGTAACATCGTGCCTCGTGGGACAGGATAACCATCAGGTTGGCTTTTTTGTCGAGACGCTGGATTACGGCTTTCCTGTAACCAAATTCCCCGCCAACCGGCATAGCCAGAAATTTCTACGCATTCAACTTCCTGAATAGAAGAAAGGGCTTCCAAGGCTCCTCTCAACTCTTCGGGTTTGAAGGATGTTGTTTTGTGAACAACCAGCCGGCGAGGTAGTAAGCCGCCATTGCGGCTTTGGTATAAATTGAGACTTCGTGCAAGCACTGCGCGCATGTCCGTTCTACTCAAGAAAGGGTTTCGGCGAGCTTCTTCAATATTCTCAATTGGATCACGAGCTTCGAAGGCAACAAATTGCATGCCGCCTCCATCGGCATCAAACACTTGCGAGCAGCATGTTACATAATGTGGTTCTTTGGGATTACCCCTCAGAGCATAGGCCAAACCGATATACGCTGTGTTGTCAGGTACCCCTTGTAATGGCGCCAGCTTCCAGGGAACACCGCCAGATTTTACGTACAGCGCGATAGAAAGACGCCACGCCAACGATGCTTTATAGGGGAATTTGAAGACGCGATCGTTTATAACTTGAGTTGGAATGCCATGACTCGCGCCGATTGCTTTGAGTGCATCGTGTGCATCAAAGCCGGGGGCGTGGAATGCCATCTGCCAAGTATCAGGCAGATGCACTAGGACGACATCAAATTGATCGCGAATTAATGATAGACGTTCCAGCCCTAAACTTAGTGCTTGCATCAAACGGCAAGAAGGTAGGCCTTCGTGTCCTAGTGACTGAATATCATCCGGTAGTTTTATGTGTGCGTCGCTTGTTTGGGCTGCGACCAAAGGAACGCCGAATATGTGCTCAAAGCCCCGGAACTGCGGCACGTACTGTTTTCTATCGCTAGGTGCTTGAGTAGATCTGAGTATTTCAACTAACCCGCGTAGTTGCTTCCATCCGCTGGTAGGTCCTATTGTCGCTATGCGCAGCTCAGGGGTATAGGTCGAGAATACAGCGCTGCTATAGCCCCCATAACGATCAATGCCACGCAGGGGATTTACATCCAGTGCACTGTCTTCAGGGTTGAACGTCAGCTCAGGCTCATCGAGCAAAGAAAAAGGAGGCATTTTGGACGTGTCATAAATATTCATCTCCCGCTCCGCTGGAAGTAACGATGTTCATGGCTGGGGCGACTCCATGCTGTGACAGGCGATAATTGAAACTCTGCATCCTGGTATTGTCCGGCATCCCCTTTTAGGTCGATGGCCTTAACAATGCCACTTTTACCGCCTGATAGAAATTTTGCCCACCCAGCAATGATATTCGCCCAATCCTTATTTCGCCGCCCTGCCCAGCGTTCGCGCTGCCAGTCCATTACCGGATTTGGGCGGTGTTTGAATGATTCGGCAAAATCGTCTGTCTGCTCTTCCTCGTCCGAGCGAGGAAGCTTGACGTCAGTAAAAGGTTCGAAAGCGCACCACCAACGATTTGCTATTCGATCCAGACGAATTTGCACGCCTTCGCTGTAGGGGTAGTTGTGGTTAGTAACTTTTCCTGTCAGCGGCCCTGCATAGGCCTGCTGGAGAGGTGATAGTTGTTCTTTGCGTAAAGCCACTCGCTCAGGGGTGTCTGAAGGCAGGCCATTTGCCACAATCAGCGCATGACCTTTTCTCCTCAACTTGGGCAGTAATGGCCTTCGTCTACTCAGTGCCCAAACCAGTGCGTCGTAAAGCAGGCCCTTCGCCCAGCTATCAGTTTCAGGGTGAAGCTCAATGGTACCGGCAATCCTTCCTCCAACGGACGCAAAAATCTTAAGCAGTTCAGCATCGGAGCCAAAAGCTGCTACTTCACGACCGGTATAAACGACAATGGCCCTAGCCCGGGCTTCGCGCACCAACTCCCGCGCACGGACTGTGGTGATTGCCGTGTTGACTTCAATGCGGCGGGCTACCTTTGGCATGGAAAGTATTGGGATTGCTGAGCACTGTAGTACAGGAAATCGTCGGAGCTCCCGCACGGGCAAAGGCAGTTCGGTCAGTACCGGAGCGGAGCGAGATACTTGCACATGCTGCTTTAATACGTCTGGCAGACTTATGCCATCGATAATTTCTCCTGCCAGCTCATCAAAAGTGGGTGATTCGACTAGCGTTGCTGCTACGCCTAACTGAATAGCACGTTCAAGAAAACTGCGCACGGCGGGCAGAACGGACTGGGCCGAACGGGTTACCCAGTAGATTCCCCCTGGGAAGGCGTTCGGCTGTGCCAACGCATCGGTCAACGCAGTCATAACTGACTCATCACGCCCACTATAGCCGACTATTACCAACCCGAAGCGTGCGCAGGCTGCACCAAGAGCTTGCCGCATTCGAGTGTCCTGTTCCTTCAGTTCCCCAGCAGTGTTTTTCAGCTCAACCGATTGGTAGTCACCATGCAGCTTGGCTAAAAATGGCCAGCGTGACTCGCGTAAACAACGTTCCGCGCGCTCTGCATTATCGATAGCTGCTGTCGTCAGATGTGCACGCTCACTTGCTTGCACTAACTGATCAGTTACCGTCGTCGCTGTCTCCACCAGATGGTCAAAATTCGTTGTAAAAATGCAAGGAATACGGCCGGTTGTCAGTAGTGCGGCAAGTACACGGTGGGGGAATGAAGGAGTGCCCTGCGTCACTGCCTGCTCAATGTAGATACGGCGATCTTCTGCCGTTGGATATACTGCCTCAAAGGCCTTGGCGTATTCCGTTGGATCATTCGGTGGCGGCAAATCTGAGCGTGTATTGAAGAACAGGTCGATGCGCTGCTGCCACAAGGGATCGTTTGCATCTACTTCGCGCGGGCTAATGCTCGACAGCTGACAGAATAAGCGTTTCTTGAAATCCAGAATCATTGAGTAGCCAGTTGGAATTCCAGCTGATGCCGAAGCACCGGCACCTAGAAACCAAGCAAACTGCTCCGGCTTCAAGCAGAACGTAGTGGCGAACTGTGATCCTGTCAGTACGTTAGTCATCAGGTACCCTTGTTAGCCTAAATTTAAATAATTAAAGCTTTCCAGTTTTATATAGTTGCTTCATTTTTTTTATGTATAGGTTCAAGTAAAGCGCTTGCGTTATTTTCATTATGTTTTTGCGGTACGAGTTGTCCAGAAAAAGCTTTTTTCAGTACCGCTTGGCGAAGAGTTTCAGATTTTTTTATTTCTTTATCAATCTGAGTCAATAGGCTTTCAGCCTGCGAGAGCTTTTCTTCAACAATACGCACGACTTCATGCTGCTCGTATAACGAGCAATACGGAAATGGATAGCTTTGTAACTTTTCAGCATTAATGTTCGATTGATTTACGCCGTCTGTTTTTACGGTGCTGCCATGCTTTTTTGCAAAATGCGAATTAAGAAAAAAGTTCAGATATTTTGCGATCACGACTGTATTGATTTGGTTTATCCGAATTAAGTACCCTGCAAAAACTGCTGGACGTTCTCCGCGGTAAATCGATGTTTTACCAACGAGCTCAGGGCTATTTGTGCGGTTGAAAAGAATGTCATCCGTATTGAGTTCATATTTCTTAATTTCTTCTTTATCTGACGTAAACACAAGATCAGCCCAGTCAATGAGACCATTCTGCAGGTTACCCATACGGATTACAGGGGTGTCGCCAGTCTCTGCAGATTTTGCGGATGTCCCGTATTCGGCACCGCAAGTCATCCAACCAAGCTTCTGCCAACTCCACCCTGCTGGCGCGTCGGGCAGCCAGCTTTTTACCTCTCCAGTAAGGTCTGTAATTGGCTTGGGCTCTCTCGGCTTTCTCAATTTTTTTTTGACACTGTCCTTGATCGACGCTCTCCAGTCTTGCAAGTTCTGCTGATAGCGGGCTTCGCGCCCAATCTTGAGGCGTGCGAGGAGTTGCTGTTGTGTCTCGAGTTTGTCTTTGTTCTGTTCACGCCAGTGGGCGGTGAGCTTGCCTTCGAATGCGTGCTTGAGGACGGCCTGGCGGTAGACTTTGAGTTGTTCGCGGGCGGCTTTTAGGGATTCGATGCCTTTGTCCAGCTCGGAGAACAGCGTTTCGATTTTGGTGACGATGCGGCGTTGTTCGGCGAGAGGAGGCAGCGGAAATTCAAAGCGTGCCAGATCCGCTCCGGATAAATTTGGTTGCGCAGTACCATTGTCATACTTTCGCACCATGTAGGCCGCTAATGGGCTAGAAAGATAATAAAGAACGAATAACCCAACAACTGCATTTTTCGGCCTGACGATTATCAGGGAAGATGCAATGGCGCCTTTCTCTATATTTTTATTGATGGCAACTTTTCCTAGAGACCCTCGAATACAAAAAAGTATATCTCCAAGAATAAATTTTCCCGAATTAAGGAGGCTGATTCTTTCTTGGTCGATAAAATTCATTCCGTCGCTTTTTATACGGCCAGACTCTATATGGCCTGCATTAACAAACGGAAACCCCTTTTCTGAGAGTTTGTCCTTTGAGGGGTAGTTCTTCCCTCTATCACCGTTGATCAGACTGCAAATCTCTCCCAAAGATGTAGAGGCCCAGTTTGGTGGCATGCTGATTAGTTTCTCCATCAAGCCACCAACTCCCGGTTCAATTCCTCAATCACATCATCCATCCTGTCGCCAAACAATTGATACATCCTGCCCATGCCGCCATTACTGTCGAAGGGGGCCATTTCCAGATCATCACGCTCGATATGGAAGGAGCTGATGATATGGTCGCGAATCATTTGTAGCCAGGCCATTTGTTCCTCGTTGAATTTTTCACCCGCACCCTGGTGGTGGCGGAATATCCAGCTTTTGAAATTGCGCTGCACGGTAGCGGCGTAGGTCGATAGAGTGTTGTCCAGCCCGGTGACGCGGCGGATCAGCGCGACCAGTGCGGCAAGGTCGCCGATGGGGTTGTCTCCTTTGTAATTATCCAGATGAGCATAGGCTTGCCAGACGCGCAGCGGGGCGAGCTTGGGGCGGTCACTGCGCAGGCGCTCAAGCAGTTCACTGATCATTCGGTAGGTGACTTCACTGCGGCGTGCAGGGGTCTGGAAGTAAATGCTCAGCGCTTCAATATCGTCGCGGTGTTCTTGTAGGTACTCGGCGAATTCCTGGGTGAGCACTTTGGCATTTTCTTCAGTATCTCCGGCCCATTCTGCTGTCATCACGCTGTCCAGGTCGTCGTGGACGATGGTTTGCTCCTTGTCGCGGCGGATGCTGTCTATCAGCTCTACCAGTTCTCCGGTAAATACGTTGGCTGCCTGGCCGACCAGTTGCTGTCTGGCCTGGTCGCGGGCGTGGTCACCCGGGTCGGTGCCTTCCGGTTGCCCGGCGATGCTCAGGGCCTTCTGTTCGAAGCTGTCGGGGTTGATGGCATTAAACAGCTCGCCAATGATCAAAAGCAGTGGCTTGCCACCGGCTTTTTCGCTGATACGGGCGCGTTCTTTGTCATCCAGTTGTTTATCCAGCCGTGCCAGGCGGGCAGCCAAAGAGCTCACGGTGTCTTCGTCGTGCTGCCCCATCATCACGCCCATGGCGAGGTTTTTCAGTGAGACGCCGGGTTTGGTGATCAGCGGCTGGCTGGCGGTTTTCAGGGATTTAGTCACGCCGATGGCATCGACAATCACGTAATGGGTCTTGGCGCTGGTGGCGGACGGGGTAACCTTTTTCAGGCTGTCGGCATCCAGGGTGCGGGTGCCGCGACCTTTCATCTGCTCGAAGTAGTTACGGCTTTTAACGTCGCGCATGAACAGCAGACATTCCAGGGGTTTGACGTCAGTGCCGGTGGCGATCATGTCAACGGTGACGGCAATGCGCGGGTAGTAGTCATTGCGGAACTGGGCCAGTACGGATTTGGGATCTTCCTCGATCTTGTAGGTGATCTTTTTGCAGAACTGGTTGCCCTCACCAAACTCCTCCCGCACGGTGTGGATGATGTCGTCGGCGTGGCTGTCGGTCTTTGCAAAGATCAGGGTTTTGGGCACTTCCTTACGGCCAGGGAAGATATCCGGCAGTTTGTCCTTGAAGGTGCGAATCACGGTGCGGATCTGGTCCGGATTGACGATGTCGCGGTCGAGCTGTTTGCCGCTGTAGGTTTCGTCTTCGTCCTGAATTTCCCAGCGCTTTTTGCGCGTCAGGCGTTCACGTTTTTCTATCTGCTGTTGGGCGGTCAGCACGCCACCCTGTTTGGTTTTCTCGGTTTCGATCACATAGATCTCGTTGCCGACGTTGACTCCGTCGGCAACGGCTTTTTCGTGATCGTACTCGCTGACGACATTCTTGTTGAAGAAGCCGTAAGTGCGGTTGTCCGGGGTGGCGGTAAGCCCAACCAGGTAGGCATCAAAGTATTCAATTACCTGGCGCCACAGGTTGTAGATGGAGCGGTGGCATTCGTCGATGACGATAAAGTCGAAGAATTCTGGCGGTATTTTTTGGTTGTACACCACAGGCAGGGGTGTTTTGTTCAGCACACTCGAAACGCTTAGTGGACTTTCCTCGACGGCTTCATCCAGCTCTTCGCCTTTGAGCAGGGAATACATGCGCTGGATAGTACTGATGCTGACCTGGGTGTCGGTAGCCACAAAGGCGGATTTGAGCCGCTGCACGCTGTATAGCTCGGTGAACTTGCGGTTGTCATCATTAGGCAGGAAGGCCATGAACTCCTGCTCGGCCTGCTCACCCAGGTTTTTTGTGTCGACCAAAAACAGCACACGCTTGGCACCGGCGTGTTTCAGCAGCCGGTAAGTAGCGGTGATGGCGGTAAAGGTTTTGCCTGAGCCGGTGGCCATTTGCACCAGGGCGCGGGGTTTGTCCTGCTTGAAGGAATCTTCCAGCTTGCTGATGGCGGTGATCTGGCAGTCGCGCAGGCCATCGGTGTTCAGAGGCGGCATGTGCTGTAGCCGGGTGCGCAGGGTGTCGGGCTGGCCGAACCATTCGGCGAGTGATTCGGGGGTAGGGAAGTTGAATACTTCGCGTGAGCGAGGTGCTGGATCGCGTCCATCGGTAAAGCGGGTGATGATGCCGGTGCTTTCATAGACGAAGGGTAGGGGTTGTTGATTATTTACCCATTTGAGCTTGGCGTTGGCGTAGCTGGCGGACTGTAGTTCAACCGAGGTGATCTTGTGGCCCCAGTCGTCTGGTTTGGCCTCAATGATGCCAACGGCCTGTTTGCCGACGAAAAGGACATAGTCGGCCGGGCCTACATCGGTCTGGTACTCGCGCACGGCAACGCCAGGGCCAGCGCTGAAGTCGATCTTTTTGTTGTGCTGCACCACCCAGCCTGCGGCCGCGAGCTTGCGATCAATCTGGTCGCGGGCCTGTTGTTCTGGCGTTTGGTTGGGTGTTGGCATACTCACTCCATTGAATACTGCTTTGCCTGGCTTGCCGGTGGTGATTGCATTGGGCCAGAGTAGCATCTTAACGGGCTTGCGAGCGGCCCTATTCGTCATCAGGCTGTGCTGCTTTTATGTGATATCAAATTGCAGCTGGCTTTGGTCAGAACCGGATTATATGCTTTCCGCGCTGAATAGCGGCGTCATCCTGATTTGTTGGCGTGATGCGGTTGAGAATATAACAAGGAAGTTGCGATGCAGATTGAATGTCCGGCGTGCAAGAAAGGCAATAGTCTCAACCTTGAGCAGGCGGTCCGCTGCGGTCACTGCAAGGCTGAGCTGACAGGCAGCACATACAAAAAGACCAAGAAAGTGACTGGTGCTGTTGTTCTCGCGCTGTTTGCTGGTGCAGTGGGGCACAATGTGCTGTCCAGTGACGACCGTTACTCTATAGCCGTTGAATATGAGCTTGTTCACACTTGTGTGAGCGGTTCGCAGCGAGCCCAAGCGATACCTGCATATGAAATCAAAAAAGAGGACTGTATTTGCGCTTTGCGGGCGGTTCAGCCGGATTTTAGTGTTGTCAAAATGCGCAAGGATACTCAGCAATTTGTAGATGCATTCTGGAGCGAAGCGACAGCTTGCAGGGCTAGCAGAGCCGGGTGACACTGCTAGCCTGGATGCCTTCTAACGAGTACGTGGTGGGTTGTTGTCGCGTCCTCCACCAGAAGGTTGGCCGTCCTGCTTGCTCGGCCAGTTCGGGCTATCGCTTGCGCTTACGACTCGGCTTGCAACTGACTGAGCGCGAGCGGCAAACGAGCCCGCTTCCACTTTGCCGCCATTCTGGCGAGCGGCTGCGGACTGAATGCGTGCAGCAGCGGCCTGGTTCATTTTGCTATTTTTTGACATGATCTTTCTCCTTGATTATAGGGTTGTCCCCGCTGGGACATGTGTAATCTAGGCCATGCTGGAGGGACCAATGGGGACAGAAACCGAGGAGCTGCAAAGTCATATCAAGGATCTGATTGGCCGCCTTGGCTGGTCATCAAAGCGCTTCGCGCGAGAGATCCACCATATTGAGGGATCTGGGGCTGATACGGACTCGGAAATCGCCAACTTTGAAGAGCGTATAAAAAAGCAGCTGAGCCGCAAAACAACCAAGCCGTCACTGCTCAGGCGATATCTGGAGATACTCGGGACCCATGAGGATTTTGCTGAGCTTGGCATGGTCATGCCCCATTGCTACAAGCCATCTTCGATGTCGCAAGAGCTGTTTGACGGGATGGCGCTTATTTCCAAGCGTTTGGACGAATCGGATCATGATGTTTAGGTCGCACTGTAGACCGGGCGATCACTTCCGGTCCGCTCGACGCGGTTGGATGGGCGATAGTACTATCAGTCTACCTTGCTCATTTCCTTTGGTGCACGGCGAAGATAGCTCACCATAGTGCCATTTTCTTGAATCTCCAATGCGCGCTTTGTATTGCGTTGCTGGACTAAAAGCGTATCAGATTCAGCCTCCAGCATGATGTTCATATCAAACATGCTCATCCCTTCCATTTGAGAGGTGACGCGAAAACCATTAGGCGTCTTTTCTACCGTCACAACGTCGCGGTTCTTGGTCTCAACAGAGTGCCAAGTCCCAACAAAGTCACTGCCCTGGTCCGCACCGCATCCAATTAGCAAAGCACTTACTACAATAGCCAAAAATATTTTATTCATTTGATTATTCCGGTAGGTTTTAAGAGTTTCGAGTGTATTGTTTCTAGTTTTGTGGCTGATAATTCCGGAGAATAGATATCTGGTTGGTTCAGGTTTTTTGCTTTTTTGGTGCTTTAAGGTATATAAAAACTGAGAAGTATAAGAGCAAGAGAAGTGCTCCAATATGAGCATAGTTAAATAGTTTGTAATGCGTGCCGATTTCTTTTGATGCTAAGATAAAAATCTCATTTTCAATGAATTGGAAATGAACGGCTCCCGCCAAATCGATAAATAAAATTGTAATAAAGGGCCAAAATATCCACTTTATTTTGGTTTTCGCATAAATTAAAAAAACAAACAAAAATACGATTATGGTGGCAAAAATTGCTTGTATTGAAATTACTTTATCGTAAACCTCTGCACTGGCGGAGAGGGGGATGCTGCATAGAGCAGCAGAAATAAATATTTTCCTCATTCACGCACTTCCACTAATATTGTCTGACTAGACATGCGAACAATTGTTTTCATCATGTTTGTTTGCCGGCTACCAAGTAGTCCTCCACCGATGTCTATGCATCCAGCTGAGCCTGGGAGTGAGCCCCCATGCATGAAAAAGCCATCCCTCCCATATAAGGTGGAGGCGTCTTCACTTTTCGGGTGTAGGCGTACTCGCCAGTCTCCCCAGTCGCCATGCCGCATGTTTCTATATAACCCCTGTAACAGCCCGGGATCACTGAGCTCAGCCGGATTGATGGTATAGTCACCCACAGGAAGGGGGCCTTCCCATGCTTTTTTCTGGCATTCCAGCGAGCTGTTATTCAGGCAGTCACCTGTACCACTTGTAGCCTCCATCGTCATGGAAAAGCTTGGTGTGACTATGAAAAGCTTTTTTTCGGATATATGGAACAGCATTCGAACGTTGTGATCTGTAGTGACGGCAACAGCAGAGGTGTCGTTAGAATCGGTGGTTGTGAGTTCTGCAATCTGTAAATAGGTTTCTCCGTCATATTGTATGCTGTCAGTATCGTTCATTTTTCCACTCCTACAAGTGAAAGATAAACTTTTACTTTTTCAGGGCTTTCATGGTCCATGACCATGTGAGTTTCTCCACGTGAGTTTGTTATGCCGGTTTCTCGAGTTCCATCCTGCCTGACGATCATGTAGCGATGGTTGGCTATAGGCGCACCATGCGGGTCATTAATTATGAGCTTTAAATTGTAGCTAAGAGGCGTGCTGGCTAAGCGGTTTTTGTAAGAGCCCGACAAGGACCTTGGCGAGCCTGTCTTACCGCTGGACGAAGCAATTACGGTGCCGCCACATGACGTTAGACTTCCGTTTATTGAGGCAGGTTTACCATCGATTTCATACCAGGAAAGACCGGACGTTATAGTGGCGCCGCATGAGCATTTATCGCCAACCCTTGCAGCGGGTAATCCATCAAGAAGGCAGGTTGGAGAGCCCTCAATAATTCTGTGGGGTCCACCTTTGCATTTGCATTTTATTAAATCTCCGACTTTCGCCTGGTCCATCTCAGCGCCGACCTCCTTGTCTCGTTGGAATCCAAGCACATGATTTAGTGCATGGATTTCGGATACTTCTTATACCAGAGGCTGGTACGTATGAGCATGAGAATGAGGCTGGACGTGCGGAAACTGTGAGAGTCCTCACGTTTTGATGGGTAGTGTTGGGATTTCTTCCTTCGGCAGTATTACGCCTCTCAACGCAGCGAATGGTTTTTCGGCACGGGCCAAGCATATACATATTCAGGTTCGGGTCGTTGAAATAAAAGGGCTTGCCTTTTGAATAGGCGAAAACGTTCTAGCAATCTTGGAGCGTGCCGATTTCACGCTTTCTAGCTGCTGTGATACCAGGCCGCTTACTTATAGTTGTTACGACCGTTACAATCATCGGCATTTAATAGCTGCGCCGAGAGTACGATTTTTCTACTCCGACCAAACCGCATACTCATTGCCATTCGGATCGCTGAAGTGAAAGCGCTTACCGCCAGGGAAGGTGAAAATGTCTTTCACAATAGTGCCGCCTGCCGATTTCACGCTATTGAGCGCCGCGGCCAGGTCGTTGCTGTAAAGAACCACCAGAACACTGCCGTTGTCAGTCGTGGCGGCTTGGTCTGACTGGTAGAAGCCACCGTCCAGCCCCGCATCGACAATGGCTACGTATTCAGGGCCGTAGTCGATGAACGACCAGCCGAATGCGGCAGCAAAAAAAAGCTTCGTTGCTTCCAGGTCCCGCGCTGGCATTTCGAGGTAATTTATCTTGCCATTCTCGTTCATGATGCCTCCGGTAAATAAACCAGCTATATAGTTGAATACCGCGTATAACTGCCGGCGTAGTAAAGATGTTGCGCCAGACTCCCATCCCGACGCTTTCTCATCATCCTGAATTCTACTAACAACCGATCAGGGGTTTTGAGCGTCCGTTTCAGATTTGAGTTTCCTTTTTACCGAATGCGATCGCCATTGGTTTATGCGGTCAGTATTCGATCATAGGTAATCTTCATGAAAAAATCCCTTCCTCTCGCCAGGTTGCTGGCGATTAGCGCGATCCTGGTGTCCGGCTTATCGCTGGCTGGTTGCTTCGGCAGCAGCGGTGGCAGTTCAAACAACGACAATACCGGTGGTACCACCCCTCCGGTTGCGACTCCGCTGGTGCCGATTGCCGAGTCCGACCTGGTTCAAGCGGTTCGCCCGATTAGCGAAAGCATCACGGTCGACACCAACAAGAAACTGGCTGTTACCTTTAACCAGGATATGGATGCCGATACCGTCAACGGCAGTACCTTCCTGCTACAGGGTGATACCGGCCCTGCGATCGTGGGCGTGGTTAGTTATGATGCGCACACCCGCACGGCTATCTTCATTCCCGATAGCGGCTTGACCGATGACACTCTCTATACCGCGACACTCACCACTGGCGTCGAAGACGCGGCGGGCGCGGCGCTGGAAGACGATTTGAGCTGGCAGTTCACTACGGGTAACACGACGGATACCGTGGCGCCCGCGGCGAAGTTCGCTTTGCTGGATGGTGCGGTAGAGGTGTCAATCAGCCGGAACATCACTGCGACCTTCTCCGAGAGCATTGATCCTACAACGGTTACCGCTAACAGCTTTACGCTGGAAACCGCTGGGGTTTCTGTTGACGGGGTTGTGAGCTATACCGGTAGCACGGCCGTATTTAATCCGGTTGATAATCTGCTGCCGGGGACGCTGTACACCGCGACCTTGACTACGATGATTACTGATCTGGCCAACCCGGCCAATGCTTTGCCGGCCGATCAGAGTGTGTCTTTCACGACTGAAAATAGTATGTTGCCTGCTGCTGGGCCGGACCCGGTTTTGTTGGGTACCGCTGGCAATTTTGTGATGCTGTCCAAGACCGGTATTACTACCACGGGTGTCACAGAGATTACGGGTGACATAGGTGTTAGCCCGATTAACGAAGCGGCAATCACTGGCTTTAGCCAGGCACGGGATGCCACTGATACCTTTTCCACTTCCGACCTGGTCACCGGCAAGATCTACGCAGCCGATATGGCATCGCCAACGCCGATCTACCTGACTACTGCAATCAGCGACATGGAGCTGGCATTTAACGATGCTGCCGGTCGCAGCAATCCTTTAGTCACCGAGCTGGGTGCTGGCGACATCAGCGGTGAAACACTGGCTCCTGGCCTGTACAAATGGGGCACGGGTGTTAGTGCGTCATCGGATTTCACCTTTGATGGTGGCCCGAACGATGTATGGATTCTGCAGATTGACCAGGACCTGCTGTTGGAGACAGGCGTGGCCGTGCAATTGTCCGGCGGTGCCAAGGCAGAGAATATCTTCTGGCAGGTAGCGGGTCAGGCTACGCTGCGCACGGGTGCCACGTTGAACGGTATTCTGCTAAGCAAGACGCAGATAGTGATGCAAACAGGCTCTACCTTTAACGGCCGGGCACTTGCCCAGACGTTGGTGACTCTGGATGCGGTGATCGCCACTCAACCCTGAAGTTGACGGCGGTAGTGAAAAAGGACCCCTCGGGGTCCTTTTTTATTGCCTGGGTTTCAGCTCTAGAAGTCGAACTGGATTTTCGCCCACAGCGTCCGACCCGGTTCGTTGATCGCGACCGGGTCAGCGGGATAGCCGAATGCCGAGTTGCCGGCCAGGTTGAGATGTTCTGCATAGGCTTTGTCGAGCAGGTTGTCGACGCCGATGCTGACTTTCATATGCTCATCCAGGCGGTAGGCGCCATTCAGCGAGAGCACGCCAAAGCCAGCGCTGGCACCCACATCCTGGCCGACCACGTTGCCTTTGCCCGTATCAATACGGTTCTGCTCGGCCACTAGTCGCCAGAGTAATCCGGCGCTCCAGTCCGCCTGCTGATAGGTGAGCCCCAGACGGGTTTCCAGCGGCGGCATCTGCGCCAGTGCCTGCCCGGAGCTGCTGTTCTTGCCCCAGGCATAGGCGAGGGTCGCGTCGCCGGTCCAGTGGGCGTTCAACTCATAGGCCAGCCCCAGTTCGCCACCCATGATACGCGCGTCGATATTGTCTGCCTGGCTGGTACGCGTGCCCATCATGTTGGTGGCATAGCTGAATAGTATGTAATCGCGCACCTGCCCAACATAGCCGGAGGCCCAGGCCTCGAGTTTGGGGCCCTTGTATTGAGCGCCAATGTCCAACTGAGTGGTTTTTTCCGGGCGGATGCCGTCAAAGGCATTGTCTGCGCCGGCCGGGCCGCTGCCTGCGGAGAACAGCTCCCAGTAGTCGGGGAAGCGCTGCACATGGCCGATGCCGGCGTAGACGGTGACTGGCGAGCCGGTCATATCCTGTTCGTAACGGGCGAAACCGCTAGGCAGGGTGTCGCTGCGTGTTTGCCCGGCGGTAGGGTTGGGCGTGCTCATACCCATGCGTGTGATGCTGTCGCGGAAGTCCTTGGTTGTTGCACGGTCCAGGCGTGCGCCAGTGACCACGCGAGCAAACTCACTGTGGTGCCAGGTCAGTTCGCCGAACAGGCCATAGTTGTGCATGACTGCGTCCTTGTCCCAGGCGAATTGGTCCGCGTCGCTAAACTCGCCAGTCATCATGTTGTACTTGGACGCGCGTTTACGATGCTCGCTACGTAACACATCAATACCGGTAACCAGCTCCAGATCCGTCCAGTACAAGGTGGCGGCGAAGCGCCCGCCGAGTGTCCGGCGATCGACCTGCGAAGCCATCGGCATGGGCATCATACTGGTCGGGTCAGGCCGTCGTAGGCTGAAGTTGTCCATGATGTGATCGGCATAATTGTAGTACACCCGCGATTCGATCTTGTCGATGGCGCCCACGTTGGCTTTCTCAAAGCGCAGGCCGAGGCTTTCCCGGGCAAACTGGCTGCCGTCCATACCCCGTCCGGCGTAACGCGCCTCGCCATCGCCCTTACCCGCGCTGAGCTCAAGCAGGGTATCGCTGTCTGGCGTTAGGCCCAGCGCGACATCACCGTTCCACTTGCGCCACCTTGAAGGCACGGTATCGCCGTTGCCGTCGGCATAGTCGTCGGAGCGGGCATCGTTGCCCACGATCCGCAGGTAGCCATCGCTATTGCCCACGGCGCCATCGATCAGCTTGTCGAAACGCCCATAGGAACCGGTCAACAGGCTGGCATGCAGGCGGCTGCCTGGCGCGTCGAACTGTTCCGCTTCGCGCTCGAAGCGCACTGTGCCGGCTGAGGCGCCCGGACCCCAGATAACGCTTTGCGGTCCCTTGATGACGGTCAGTTTGTCGAAGGTTTCAGGGGAAATGTATGAGCTGGGTGCATCCATGCGATTGGGGCAGGCACCCGGCATCTGACCGTCGTTGGCGAGCAGATTCAGGCGTGAGCCAAACATGCCACGCAGCACCGGGTCACCATTGCTGCCACCGCTGCGAATGGCTGAGAACCCGGGGATGGTCTTCAGGTAGTCGGTGGCATCGCTGGCGGGTACCGGCTGCCTTGCATCCTTGGGGTCGGCAATGATGATTAGCGGCGAGCTTTGCTGTACTGCGGTGACCACTAGAGGGGCCAGTTGTAGGGGCTCTGTCGTGTCGTTGGCTGTAGAGGCGTCGGCGGCGTAACCGCTGGCGGCACCACTCATCAATACCGCAAAGGCGATTTGTCGGCGCAGGGCGGCGGTGTTTAAGGACAGCAGAAAAGGTGCTTGCATCGTTGTTATCCACGATCAATGCCCGTGCGCGCAGGCACGCGGGCGGGGAATAAAGAAATTCGGTTATCGGTGTGGAAGCAACGAATCGGCCCAACCGTAGTTGGTCTTGGTTGTCAGTTAGCTGAACAGACCCGTTGCGCGGAAGGCAACGGGAGAGGCACGCGGATTCAGGGCAGGCCAGGTAAAACGGGGGGCAGGTTTGATCCAGCTGTGGCGGGTCTGCGGCGCTGCCGGGTTGGCTGGCGGATAATCAACTGACCAGTTTAGCGAGGTAAGCGCACTGCCATGGCCCAGTGAAGAGCATAGAGGGCAGCTGGATGCGAGATCGCCCGCCGCAGTGGCTGGTAGAATGTTGCCCAGGCCGAGTCTCGGGATGACATTGCCAGAGCCGCAGAATACCCCGTCGATAGCGCCAATATGCTGCCCAACCATCTGACTCTGATGAAAGCCGAACGTGAGCGCACTGAACAGCGTGCTCACGTAGAGCAACATGGCTATCGAGAAGCGCTGATGACGGACGGGTTTCATGTGCAGCATTCTAGCAGCGTTGGCAGCCAGGTGTGCTGTGAAAAACTGCGCGACTGATTGCCGCGCAGTGGGCGCGATTTTAACCGAGGCGATGCAAAGCGCAGATCTTGTTACCGGAGGGGTCACGCAGGTAGGCAAGATACATTTTCATGCCACCGCCTTCACGCACACCCGGCGGATCTTCACAGGTCACGCCGCCGTTGGCGATACCAGCCGCGTGCCAGGCGTCAGCCTGCTCGGCGCTGTCCATGGCGAAACCGACGGTGCTGCCGTTGCCGTGGGAGGCGGGCTGGTTATCGATTGGCTTGCTAAGGGCGAAGGTGCCGGTCTTGGTGAAATAGAAGCAACGCCCTTTGTCGTCGATGACGCCGGGTTTGCAGCCGACGACGCCGAGGATGGCGTCGTAGAAGGCCTTGGAGGCCTGAATATCGTTAGCACCGAGCATGACGTGACTGAACATGGTGTTTCCTTTGTTTGTTGTTGGGAGTAACCGCTCTAGACTTGAGTGAAATGCCTGACTAGTCAACACCGTTATCGTAACAATCCAGTTCCTTGTTGTTCTGCGATGCTACCTTGCTGCCGGGAGATGAGAATGCCAATGGTTACTCTTGCGGTTACCATCAGAATGCATATAAGCCCTTGTTCGTATTGAATTTTTAGTAGGGTGAAAAGGTAGTAATTCAGGGCGCTCTTGGGCACAATTCAGTTATTCATTGCCGTAGTCGGAGATTCGTACCATGAAGGGCCAACAGGACGTCATCCACTGTCTCATCGCGCTGCTGCGCGGCGAGCTCGGTGCCCGCGATCAGTATTTTCTGCACTCGCGGCTGTACGAAGATATGGGTTATGCCAAGCTGTATGAGCGCATAAACCACGAGATGGAAGAGGAAACCCAGCACGCCGATGCGATCCTCAAGCGCATTCTGTTTCTGGAAGGCAAGCCTGACATGCGGCCCTCCGAGATCCATCCAGGCTACACCGTGACCGACATGCTGGCGGCTGATCTCAAGCTCGAATACGAGGTGCGCGAGAATCTGGTCAAGGCCATCACCCTGTGTGAGCAGCATCGTGACTATCAGACGCGGGAAATCCTTGAGGTGCAACTCAAGGATACCGAGGAAGATCATGCCTATTGGTTAGAGCAGCAACTGCGCCTGATCAAACTGGTGGGAATGGAGAATTATCTGCAATCGCAGATGTGATCTCAGGGCGCGAATACCTCCTTGCCCATGATCACATCTTAGCGATAGACATGGGCCGGGTTACCTGGTCTACCAGATACACCAGCCCTTGGTAGTCGATACCGCTATGGCTGCTCAGGCCAATTTCGCAGGTGCGGCTGGTGGAAATGCCGACCTCGCAAAATTGCACTGCATCCTTTAGCGTACGCAGCGAATGCGCGTTGAGCTGTGGCAAGGTGAAGCCCTTGTCACCAGCAAAGCCGCAGCAGTGAATCCCTTCGGGGATCACCACCTGAGTACTGCAGCGCCGAGCAATGGCGATTAGCGCATCGGCTTCGCCCAGGTGCTGGGTGCTGCAGGTGACATGCACGGCTACCGCTGTGTCGACCGGCTGAAAATCCAGGCGCTCGAGTAAATGTTCACGGATAAAACGCACGGGATCGTAGATGTCCAGCCGTTTATCGGCTGGGTTTTGCAGCAGTTTCAGGGTGCATGGGCTGGTGTCGCAGTAGATCGGATAGCGGCCCTGAGCACTGGCTTGCAGCAAGGCACCAAGCAGTTCTTCGCGCTTGCTTTCAGCCTGTTCGGGATAGCCTTTGGAGGCGAAGGGCTGACCACAGCAGAGGTTGTCCAAAGCCAGCGGAAAGACCACTTCAAAGCCGGCCTTCTCCAGCAGGGCGCGAGTCTTGTCCAGCAGTGATACCTGTTCGCCATTGGTTAACGCAGGCCCCATGGTCCGGGAAACACAGGCAGGCAGATAGACTACCTTGGGTTTGCTGGTGGTGGCAGTCGGCGTTGGTTCGACCCATTTGACCGGTTGCGGCATGGCCGGAGTCCACTGCGGCAAGCGTTGCCTGGAAAGTTTGCGCAACCCGCTGCTGACAGTTTGTAGTCGCGGAGCACCGAGTAACCGCTGCACGCCGTTGGCCAGCGCCAAGGTCAGGCGTGTGCCCTTGAGTACGCTGGCAAAATGCTCGGCCAACCAGCGGGCACGGCCCTGATGCTGAGCCTGCTCGGCACGCAGTTCACGCACCAGATCGCCGGTATTGATGCCCACAGGGCAGCGTTGGGAGCACAATCCGGTGGCGGCGCAGCTGTCGATGCCCTGATACTGGAAATTTGCTTCGAGCTCGCGGGTATCGACACCGGCGCGCTTGCGGGCCTGAATATCACGCCAGATGACGATGCGCTGGCGCGGCGTCAATGTCAGGCCGTTTGAGGGGCAGACCGGCTCGCAGAAACCACACTCGATGCATTTGTCGATGATCGGGTTGGCGGCGGGCAGGGGCTTGAAGTGTTTCAGGTGAATCTGCGGATCCTCTGACAACACCACATTTGGGTTGAGGATGCCTTGCGGGTCGAGCAGGCGCTTGATCGCCCACATCAGTTGATAGGCGTCGCTACCCCATTCCAGTTCAACGAACGGCGCCATGTTGCGCCCCGTACCGTGTTCACCCTTGAGGGCGCCACCGAACTCAGCCGCAACCAGTTGCGCCACGTCCTGCATGAAGGCTTCATAGCGGGCCTTTTCCGTCTCGCTGTCAAAGCCCTGGGTGAAGACGAAGTGCAGGTTGCCTTCCAGCGCATGGCCAAAGATGATGGCTTCGGCGTAGCCGTGTTTGTCGAACAGCTGAATCAGGCGGTTGACGCCCTCGGCCAGTTTCTCGACCGGAAAGGTCACGTCTTCAATAATCACCGTGGAGCCGGTGGCCCGCACCGCACCGACTGCCGGAAAGGTCTCCTTGCGGATCTTCCACAGCTGGTTGTAGACGACTGGGTCGGTGCTGAAGTCGACCTGCTTTTCCCGCTCGAAGTGCGCGACTGCCGCCATGGTCTGGGCAATCTGCTCGGTCAGCAATGCGGCGCTGGGTGCCCGCGATTCGATCAGTAGGGCACAGGCGCCCGCGGACAACTCGCGCACCCAGCCGGGCATGCCAGGCATGTTTTCCACCGAACGCAGGCTGCGGCGATCGAGCAGTTCGACGGCGGCGACCGGCTGTTGCTTGAGTATCGGTACGGCGCGGCAGCAGGTTTCCACGTCACTAAATACCAACAGCGCACTGGCCTTATGTGGGTGCTCAGCTACGGTGTGGTAGGTCACCGAGCTGATAAAGCCTAGCGTGCCTTCGGAACCGACCATCAGGTGAGTGAGAATATCCAGCGGATCATCGAAGTCCACCAACGCGTTCAGCGACAATCCGGTGGTGTTCTTCAGCCGGTATTTATGCCGAATTCGCTCCGCCAGCTCCGTGTTGGCGCGGGTCTGTTGTCCTAGTTGCGCCAATTGCTCCAGCAGCGCGGCATGGCTCTGGCGGAAGGTGGACACCGTTGCTGGCTGTTCGGTATCCAGCAGCGTGCCATCAGCCAATAGCATGCGCATGCCCGAGAGCGTGTGATAGCTGTTTTGCGCGGTGCCACAGCACATGCCGCTGGAGTTGTTGGCGACGATACCGCCGATCTTGGCCGCGTTGATCGACGCCGGATCCGGGCCGATCTTGCGTTGCAGCGGGGCCAGTAGGGCGTTGGCGGCTGCGCCAATGACGCCCGGTTGCAAGCGAATACGCTGGCCGCCGTCGAGCACTTCCCGGGCATTCCAGTGATCGCCCAAGACAATCAGTACCGAATCACTGATGGCCTGACCGGACAAACTGGTGCCCGCTGCGCGGAAGGTCACCGGAACCTGATGGCGAGACGCGAGGCGCAGCAGAGCGATGACTTCCGTTTCGGACTCAACCCGGGCTACCAGCTTGGGAATAAGCCGGTAGAAGCTGGCGTCGGTACCGAACGCCAAGGTGGACAGTGGGTCGTCGAACAGGCGCTCGGCTGGCATCAATTGCCGTACGGCGGTGAGAAAATCGGCAGGCAGGCTCATGATCTTTCCCCGTTAGTGTCCGAATTCACGCACCAGTAGATCAGCGCTGATCTCATTGACCGATCTGGTACCCGTCAACACCATGGCGACGCGCATTTCCTTCTCGATCAGCTCCAGCAGGTGGCTGACGCCCGCGCCACCGGCGGCGGCCAGGGCGTAGATGTAGGCCCGCCCGAGCATTGCACAGTCAGCGCCCAGCGCCAGCATGCGCAGGACATCCAGCCCGGAGCGTATGCCGGAGTCAGCCAGGATCTTCAGGTCTCCCTTGACCGCATCGGCGATGGCCGGCAGTGCCCGAGCGCTGGACAGCACGCCATCGAGTTGGCGTCCGCCATGGTTGGACACAACAATGCCATCAGCGCCGAAGCGCACGGCATCACGCGCATCATCCGGGTCCAGAATGCCCTTGATGATCATCGGGCCTTCCCAGAACTCGCGAATCCATTCCAGGTCTTTCCAGGCAATCGACTGATCAAAATTGGCGCCCAGCCAGCCGATATAGTCGGCCAGGCCGGTCGGGTTGCCGCGGTAGGCCGAGATGTTACCCAGATCATGTGGCCTGCCGAGCAAGCCAACATCCAGCGCCCAGCGTGGGTGGGTGACGGCCTGCAGCATGCGCCGCAGTGGCGCATTGGGTCCGCTCATGCCGGAGTGTGCATCACGGTAGCGTGCGCCGGGTGTTGGCATGTCTACGGTAAACACCAGGGTGTTGACGCCGGCAGCCTTGGCGCGTTCCAGCGCGTTCTTCATAAAGCCGCGATCTTTGAGTACATAGAGCTGGAACCACATAGGCCGGCTGATGGCTGGCGCAACTTCTTCGATCGGGCAGACAGATACGGTGGACAGGGTAAAGGGGATGCCCCTGTCGGCAGCCGCTTTAGCAGCCTGCACTTCGCCACGGCGGGCGTACATGCCGGTCAAACCCACGGGAGCCAGTGCGACCGGCATCGACAGGGTTTCGTCGAACAGGCGCGTCTCCAGATTTAGCTCAGCCATGTTCTTCAGTACCCGCTGACGCAGGGCGATATCGGCCAGGTCAGAGACGTTGCGCTTGAGCGTGTGCTCGGCATAGGCGCCCCCGTCGATATAGTCGAACAGGAACGGAGGTAAACGGCGCTTGGCGGCAGCACGGTAATCAGTGGCAGCAGAAATGATCATGGCATAGGTCTCTGAATGTCTTTAAACGAACGGCGCCCCAGTATGGCTGGAGCGCTTTCAGGGCAAATATCAAGGCGTTTGTAATGGGTCGGTGACGCCCAGCACATAGACGGCGATCAACGCGATCAGGCCAGTCATCAATACATAGTAGAGCGTAGGCCAGATGGTCTTGCGCAGCGTGGCGCCTTCACGTCCAAGCAGGCCGACGGTGGCCGAGGCCGCCACTACGTTGTGGATAGCCACCATGTTGCCGGCCGCTGCGCCAATGGCCTGCACCGCCACAATCAATGCGGTGGACAGCCCCAGATTGCTGGCAACGCCGAACTGGAACTGGCTGAACATCATGTTCGATACGGTGTTGGAGCCAGCCAGGAAGGCGCCGAGCGCACCGATCATGGGGGCGACGAGTGGGTATACGCCGCCGACGCTGTCAGCTGCGAAGCTGGCCATGGCGATCGGCATGCTTGGCAGGTCGCCTGCATTCACGCCTGAGTTGATCAGGATGCGCACCATGGGCACGGTGAATAGCAGGACGAACCCGGCGCTGAGCAGCACATTGCTGGACTCCTTGACCGCAGAGGCGAGCTCCTTGACCTGCATGCGATGGAGGAAAAATGTTGCCAGCACCACCAGCACCAGAATGCCGCCCGGCAGATAGAAGGGCTCAATACCTGCGCTGATGCCAGCTTCACCGAGCAGGTTGCTGGCGCTGAAGGAGACCGCGCGAAAGAGTGCGGTGGCCTCGGGGAATACGCGGCTGATGACCAGAATGACGCCCACCAGCATGTAGGGCAACCAGGCGCGGAAGCTGCCCATGGGTTTGGCCGTCAGCTCATCGAGTTTCATCTCGATGCTGCCCAGCCACTCGCTTGGCCAGTCCTTGCGGTCAGCAAAGTCCCAGGTGTTTTTGGGCACCAGAAAGCCGAAGCGGGCAGCCGTGGTGACGATGCCCAGACCGACTAGTCCGCCCAGCAGCGACGGAAACTCGGGCCCGAGAAATACCCCGGTAAGCATATAGGGAATAGTGAAAGCGAGGCCGGCAAAGAGTGCGAAGGGGAGTACCTCGAAGCCTGCGCGCCAGCTTTTTTCCTTGCCGAAGTAACGTGTCAGCATTAGCGCCATTATCAGCGGCATAATGGTGCCGACAATGGCGTGAATGATCGCTACCTTGGCGCTGATGAGCATCAGGTAGGCGTCCCAGCTGGATCCCTGCGCGGCCAGATCGGCACCGATGGCTACGCTATCCAGGCCGGTTGTTACACCCACCAGAATGGGTGTGCCGACCGCGCCAAAGGATACCGGCGTACTCTGTACCAGCATGCCCATCAGCACGGCAGCCATGGCTGGGAAGCCGATGGCAACCAGCAGTGGCGCGGCAATCGCCGCTGGGGTGCCGAACCCGGAGGCGCCTTCGATAAAGCAACCGAACAACCAGGCGATAATGATTGCCTGAATGCGCCGGTCCGGACTGATGGTGGCAAAGCCGGCGCGAATCGCGGTAATACCGCCGGAATGTTTAAGCGTGTTGAGCAGCAGAATCGCGCCAAAAATGATCCACAGCAGGCCGAGAGTAATAATCAGACCTTGCAGAGTAGACGCGAGGATGCGGTTGAGGCTCATGTCCCAGGCCAGCAAGCCTATAGCGGCGGTAACCAGATAGACCAGCGGCATGGCTCGACGCGCCGGCCAGCGTAGGCCGATGAGTAGAATGCCAGCAAGCAGTATGGGAAAAAGCGCCAGCGAGGCTAGGACTCCGGATGACATGAGTGCTCCTGATTATTTTTAGATGGTTAATTGGTAAGACCAATATTCTGGTGGCGGTGTTCAGGGTATGGCAGGTTTTGTAGCGGTGTCAAACCAGATAAATAAGACTTTTGTCTAATAATAAGATAAAGGGTTGCTCACGACTGGAAGTGAATGCATACTTTTAACCTATTGGTAATACCAATTTGGAGTGTTATGAAAATAGGTCAGATTCATCAGCGCCGGTTGGCTGATACCATCGTCGAGCAATTGGAATCGATGATTCTAGAGGGCGCTCTGCAGCCCGGTGAACGCTTGCCAGCCGAGCGTGCTCTGGCTGAGCAATTCGGTGTTTCACGGCCTTCACTGCGCGAAGCAATGCATAAACTGGCGGCCAAGGGGCTGCTGGTCAGTCGCCAGGGAGGGGGCAATTATGTTGCCGCCACGCTGGGATCGAGTTTCAGTGATCCGCTACTGGGCTTGCTGGAAAGCCACCCGGAAGCTCAGCGCGATCTACTTGAGTTCCGGCACACGTTGGAAGCCGACTGCGCCTACTACGCCGCCATGCGTGCCACCGACCTGGATCTGCAACATCTGCGCAACGCCTATGACGCATTGCAAGCCTGTTATGATCCGCTCAGCGCTACCAGCCGCACGGAGGAGGGGGCTGCCGATGCGCGCTTCCACTTGGCCATTGCTGAAGCCAGCCACAACACCATACTGCTGCACACCATTCGTGGGCTGTTCGATCTGCTCAAGCGCAACGTGGTCACCAATATTGGCGGCATGTATGAACTGCGGCCTGAAACTCGCTTGATGCTGATCAGCCAGCACCGCGAGCTGTTTGAAGCCATTACTGAGCACCGCGCGGATGATGCACGGGCCAGCGCAAGCCGGCATATCGGCTATGTGCAAAACGTGCTGGCAGAACGTCGGGAGGAAGAGCATCGTCTGGCACGAGCCCAACGCCGCGAAAAGCATTGATCAATCAGTGCTTGGCCCGCTCAATGGCATAAGGCTTATTGACCTAGCAAGTGAAGCGTTGTTCGCTGAAATCCTGCTCGTCCAGATAGGTGATTCTGGCGGTCTTGAAGTTGAGGTCGACCAATAAATGGCAATAGTGCTCGCCATGCCGCCAGGCCATCGACACGCTGGAGTCGTTTGAATAGTTGAGCTCGAAGCGGCCGTCGAAAGCCGGATAGTTGGAGCGAAAGCGCATCAGCTTCAGCAGCCGCTGCACCACCGGTTGCTCGATGGCCTCGTCCATCTCTTCCAGACTGTAGAAATGTCGATTGATATCGCGCAGCTCGCCAGTCGTGTTCATCAGTTCTTCATCGTTGCAGCCGGCCAGCAGCCCGACGTAGTAGACCTGGGGGATGCCGGGGGTGAAGAATTGAATCGCGCGGGCGGCAATGTAGCTGTCATCGTTGTTCATCAATGCGTCGTAGAAGGTGCAGGTGAGCTGGTAGATGGCGCCGACGCTGTTCACCCGGGCGGCGGAGCGGCGCAGAATCGGATCAGCGCTGCGCGCGTTGATATTGTCGATCAGCGCGCGAATCTTGTCATCTGGCAACACGCCCTCCACATCAGGAATGCAAATACCGTCGTGGGTATCCAGCACCGTAATGCTGTTTCGCGGGCACATGCGCAGCCAGTTTTTCAGGTAGACGCTGTTATTGTCGAGCAGCGAATAGAGCAGCAGCGGTGGCAGGGCGAACGCATAAGGATGCATGTTGCGGCGGCTGATGGCGTACTGAAAGCTGGTGTGGTCGTGTACCTCTGGCAGGCACTCGGCGCCATAGCGGGCGGCGGTCTCGTTGACCCATTCAAGGATGCGGTATACATCCGGCTCGACCAGGAAGCAACTGGTACCAATGCGTTTGGTGGTATAGCCGAAGGCGTCCAGGCGCAGCAGCTTGATGCCTTTGCTGGTGAGAAACTGAATGTACTCTTCCATCAAGCGATAAGTGATCTCTGCCTCGTAGTTGAGGTCGATCTGCCGCTCGGTAAAAGTGCACCAGACGCGCTCCGTGCTGCCATCAGCGAAGGTCACCTCACGAAAGGGCTCCTTCTCCTTGCGAATATGAATCTTGGCCAGGTCGTCCGGGGTTATCTGGCCAAACCGGCTGACATGCACAAACAGCTCGGCATGGGGCGAATCAAATCCATTCTGGACGAAATCCTTGAACTGCTCGGACTCATCGGAGATGTGATTCACTGTCAGGTCCGAACAGATGTCATATTCGGCTGCCAGCCGCTCGATATCGTCCCAGGTGCCAAAGGCCGGATCCACTTCCTTATGCGTCAGCGGCGAAAAACCGCCGTCGGCATTGGATGGGAAGAACGGCAGGATATGAATACCGCCAATGGCGCCGGACAGGTGGCGATTGATTGCCGCGTGCAGGTCTTTGAGGTTGTTACCAATGCGATTGGGATAGCAGATGAGCTGGACTGCGTTGCGTAGGATCAATGTGGCCACCTTGGTCAGGGTGAGGATAGGGGTTTGAACCTGCTTCGATCATATCACTCCCTCCGCTCAGGACCAGCCGCAGAGCATCCGGACCTCCATCGACACACCAGGCTGGTCAATATTTTTATTTAATTGTTATAACATAACGTTTATATTCTTCCCCCGTTCGCACCTGCCGACGCAGAGCGCATGAATGAAAAACTACGAGGGGAGTTCTATGAAACAGTCACGCCATCCATTGGCCTGGTCGGTTGCTATGGCCACATTTGCCTTTCATGTGCAGACTTTTGCTGCAACTGATGAGGCGCTAACACTCGATGAGGTAACCGTTACCGCTTCGGCCCTGAATACCCGCCCTACGGAAATGACCACCCCGGTGGAAGTGCTGCGTGGCGATGAGTTGACGAAGCGCATTGAGGCCAAGCTGGGCGATACGCTTAATGGTTTGCCAGGTGTGCATGCCTCAGGATTTGGCCCCGGTGTTGGCCGGCCAGTGATACGCGGTCTTGAAGGTGCGCGGGTCCGAGTGCTGAGCGATGGCGTCGACGTAATGGATGCCTCGACCATTAGCCCGGACCACGCCATCACCACAGATACGCTGCTGGTTGAACAGATAGAGGTACTGAAGGGCCCGGCGACCCTGCTTTACGGCGGCGGCGCCATAGGCGGCGTGGTCAACCTGATCGACCGCAAGGTGCCGACTTACGTCCCCGAGAAAGGCATCGAAGGGAATGTGCACCTGCGCGGCAACTCAGTTGCTGACGAAAGAGCCGGCGCTGTGGGCGTGACCCTGGGGGCGGGCCAGGTAGCCGGGCATATCGAAGCGAGCAAATCGGAAGCGGAGCCCTATCGGATACCCGGTAATCCCTCACGGCAGGAAGGCGCGTTCAATGACTCGGACTCCTATTCGCTGGGCTTGAGCTGGGTTGGCGAGCGCGGCTATCTGGGTGCTGCATTCAGTCGCCAGGAGAAAGAGTACGGTCTGCTCGCGCATGAACATATCGACTGCCACACCCACCACCAGACCGAGTGGCACTGCGGTGGTCACGGCGATCACGATGACCACGATCATGATCACGAGCATGAGAGCGATCACGATGCCTATATCAGCATGGTTCAGCGCCGCTGGGATGTGCGCGGCGAGTACGCTGATCCCTTTGCCGGCTTTGAACTGGCCAAACTGCGCGTGTCGCATACCGATTATGAGCACGACGAGATCGAAGAGGGCGTAGTCGGTACCCGTTTCGAGAACCAGGGTACCGAAGCGCGGCTGGAGCTGACCCACCAGCCGTTCCATGGCTGGCGAGGTGTGGTCGGTGGGCAGACCTCCCGGCGTGATTTCTCCGCCGAAGGCGAAGAGGATTACCTGATACCCACGCTAACCCGTAGCCATGCCGTTTTTCTGCTGGAAGAGCTCAGGATGGGGGACTGGCGTTATGAGCTGGGCCTGCGGCATGACTGGCAGGATATCGATGCTGACGGCATTCGCGCCGGTGTCACTGCACCAGACCGGTCGCACAGCGGTACCTCGGTCTCGGCTGGCGCCACCTGGCGCTTTGCTCCGGACTACGCACTGCGTGGCAGCCTCTCGCGCTCGCAGCGTTTGCCCAGCGCGGAGGAGCTGTACGCCTTCGGCCCGCACGCGGCGACCGGAGTGATCGAAGTGGGCGATCCTGACCTGAAGAAAGAGACTGGCTACAACATCGAGTTCGGCCTGAGCAAGCTGACGGGTCTGATGACGTACGACCTGAGTGTGTATCGCAATCAAATTTCCGACTTCATCTATATGGCCGATGCCGGAACCGATCCCGGCGACGGTGTACGCGAGTTCGAGTACCGTCAGCGCGATGCTGTGCTGCATGGGGTGGAAGGCGTTATCGGGCTGCAGGCTACTGAGGGCCTGAAAGTTAGCCTGTTTGGCGATATGGTGCGCGGCAAGCTCAAAGGTGACGGCAATCTGCCACGCATCCCCGCGAGCCGTCTTGGCGTGCGCTTTGATCAACGCATCAGTGCAGGTCTCGCCGGGCAAGTTGAAGCTTACCGCGTGAAGGGCCAGAGCCGCGTGGCTGACGATGAAACCTCTACCTCGGGCTACACCATGCTGGGCGCGGGTTTGAGTTATCGCGGTCAGGCGAATGAGGATCTCGGCTATCTGCTCTATGCCCGGGCGAATAACCTGCTGAACGAGAAAGCCCGCCAGCATTCGTCCTTTATTAAGGATGAAGTGCTGTTGCCGGGTCGAAATTTGACGGTAGGGGTTAAATTCGACTTCTAGCTGTCGCCGCCAGAACCGTACTGCTGATAAAGTCCCGGCCGTTAAAAGCCGGGGCTTTGTTATTTCAATGGCTTATCATGCAAATCCCCGTTGCGAAGGATCAGCAGTGATAGGCTTATGCACCGCAGTGCGCACCTTTAGCTGCAATGGTCATGGAGTACGGAGCGGACTTGCATTACCGCTATGTACGGGTGACGACCACTCTGGCAATGGCCTGGATTCTATGCTCGAATTCAATGGTTGAGCATGACCAACATCAGTGTGGCTAGGGCGGTATTGGGCGGATGGGCTCGATGATGATGCCACACGAGTCTCAGTCTATCTGACCTACAGGTTCTACCGAGCAGAGTGGGGTATGCATCAGATACCTTATCTGTACACCACGGTGTTCACGCCACTGCGTCGCCGTCAGCGTGCGTCCTGGTGGCCTTCGATGCTGATACCCTAATGTCGGCATTAACTAACAGGAAGCCTTCAACTTGATTCCACAGAAATATACCGCTTACGTGTTTTCCTGCCTGATGGCGCTGATCATGTCAGGCATCATGTCGATGGTGATCACGCTGTTTAATATCGGCCTGGTGGACGGTATTTGGGCGATCTGGGTTAAGGCCTGGATGCTGGCTTTCGTGGTGGCATTCCCGACTATTACCCTGGTGCTGCCGATGGTGCGTTATTTGGTGTCGTTGATCGTGGGGAAAAGCACTGATCTCTGAAGGTAGCTGAAAACGCTCCAGACAGAGCGCTTCCAGTCGAGCTAGAGCGGGGTTAGTCCGTCAGTAGAACGCCACTGGCGGTTATTACAACCTGATGAGAGTAATCTCCGCGCATGGGACGGGACACATTATTCTGAGCGATCAGGTAATCGACAAGGCTCTGGGTGTAAAGCAGGTAGGTATTTACCGAGCGTCCATCGTCGGTGACCGTGCCCAAAGTGGTGTACCCGTCGCGACCCTCAGCAATGAAGTCGTTGGTCACCAGCACGTAAGTGCGATTCAGTTCAATCGGCACCCATTGCCCGTTCTCGTTCCGTACCTCAACATTACTGAAGCGTGAGCCAGGTATCTCGGATAAATCGACATCCCAGCGCAGGCCCGCCGCATAAGGCTGGGAACCGTCCGAACCTGAGGCGTCAAGATGGTTGGCTACCGCGTCTTCCAGGGTCGACACCACCTCGGCACCGGTAATGTCCAGCTCTACCAGCACGTTAGTGAAAGGCAGCATGGTGGATGCGGTGTTGTAGGTGATTTCGCCTGCAGGTAGCGGAATTCGCACGCCGCCCGCGTTCTGCAGTGCGAAGTCGGCGCGCTGGCTGGCGTTGAGAAAGGCCTCGGCGACTAATTGGGCGGCATCGCTGCCTTGGGCCAGGGTATTGGCGGTGGCGCAGCCGGGAGTACCGCTGCTGCGGTTGGTCGTCTCGCCGGGTACGCGTACCAGGCAGAACGACTCATTTGCCAAACCAATAATCTCTTGCTTGCGCTCGTCTATCTGATCCTTGTAAGTCGCCAGAATCGCTTCTGCGGCAGTGTCAGGTGCAGTGACATTCAGCTCGTCCATGGTCTCGACTAGCGTCAGCAGTTCCTGACGGCGCGACTCGCCGACGGCAGAAAAGGTCCCGTCTACCGCTTGTTGGAAGGTGTCGCCAATCAACAGTGATGCTTGGCCCTCGCAACTGGCGACCTTACCCTCGCCATCGAACTCTACGCTCATCAGGCCCAATGCCTTGCTGTATTCCCACGCCTGACCAATACAGACAAGGTCGCCATCGGCATTGGTTGCACGGGTCGGATAGTCGCCGGAGGAGGCCAGGCCCAAGGTACTGAAATCGCCGAGTAACGAGTGCGAGTCGCCGCCGATGATCACGTCTACACCGCTCAGGTTAGCTGCCATGCTTTTGTCGTTCTCATAGCCCTGGTGGGTGAGCAGCACGATATGCTCGACGCCCTGGCTCTGCAGCTCGTTAATGACATCTTGGGCAGTCTGAATCTCGTCAAGAAACTCGGTGCTGTCCAGGGGACGAGAAGAGTTAGTGGTCTTGCCGCTGATATCGATACCTATGATGCCGACCTGCACACCGTCGACTTCGCGAACCGTGTAGGGCTTGATGTAATCATCAACTGCCGAGGGTGCCAGCGGCGTGCCGACCTGAGGCTTGACGTTGGCGGCCAGTACCGGGGTGTCGCAATCACCTTCAGCCAGGTAATCGAGAAAGGTTTTCAAACCCGCATCGCTATCATCGAATTCATGGTTGCCGAGGGCGAAGGCATCGAAGCAGACGGTATTCATCATATCCGCATCGGCTTCACCTTTGTAAAAGGTGTAGTAAAGGGTGCCGGTAATGGCGTCACCCGCATGTAGCTTCAGCAGGTTGGGAACACGTTGTTCAATCTCGGCGAGGGCGGAGGTGACGCGTGAAAAGCCGCCCAACTCAACGCGGGTAGTTTCGCCGTCCAGCTGAATTTCAAAACCGGCAAAGGCATCAAGCTGCGAGTGATGATCGTTTATATGCGCTATGTTGAGTGTAAGGGGACCAGCCTGCGCCGGATCATCGCTGGAATTATCGGAAGAGCCACTGTTACATGCCGCCAGGGAAGTACAGATGACCAGCCCAGCCAGCCCCTTTAATCTATAGTTCAGCATTTCCGCATCCTTGGTTGTGTGTGACGAAGCATCTCAACCTAGAATGTCGGTATTACGGATGCATGACCGTCATGCAATATTCATCAAGACGGACACGACGAGCTGAAAGAGACAAGGGCGGGTTGGGTTGGCTGCGCCGCTACCCTAGAGTAGCGACGCAATTTTATCAGGCGGATGCTTCGGCTTCGTAGTTGGGGTAGGAGTGCTTGAGCGTGGCGTGGTTGAGCAGCATCTCTGCCTTGAGTGTTTCACCGCTGGCGTCGTAGATACGGCTGCGAACCCAGTAGGATTCGGTGCGTTTACTCTCGGACAAGGCCACGACCTCACGACGGATCAGATAGTCCTCGCCGACGAACAGCGGCCCATCGATCATGCGGATTTCCTGATCAGCGAACAGCCCAATCACCGGTTGCTTGACCGGGAAGGCGGCCTGCTTGCTGGTGTACTCGGCCAATACACTGACCATCTCCAACGGGATGATGGCGCGGCCCCAGGGGCTGCTGGCAGCGTCCGAATACCAGGGCGAGTTTTCGGTGATGCCCTCCAGCTTCTGGGCGAGCGAGAAGGGATACAGATCACCCATGTGCTGCTCGGCATCCATGCGTACTTTTTCGTCTGCGACGCCAACCATGCCAACCTGCAGATCAGACAGAATAACCAGCTTCTCAGGCCCGCGTAGTTTGGTCATGCGCTCATCCAGCAGTGTTGGTCCGCCGTCAGGGCCGAGGCTGGCGCTGGCTTCCAGTACCGGAGTGCCATCGGCCTTCTCAGCCCAAGCGCGCACACGCGTGGCGCCGGGCGCTGGACGCTCAACAAAGGCGCGAACCAGCTCACCCTCAACGACCATGTTCTGGAAGTGCGATGAGAAGCAGCCGCGCTCGAACCAGGCCTGCCCCCAGATCTCGGCCAGTAGCGGAACGAACAGGCTGAAGTGGGTGGGGCCTTCAATCGGTCCGGCTCTGAAGCCGAGCTTTTCCGCCATGCTGTCGTCATGGATCGAGGTGTGGCCACTGTACTGTTGGTCTGCGAGCATCTGTTTGGGTTCGCGTAGCGGCCCGCAGAGATATAGAGGAGTATCAAAGCTCATGATCTGTCCTTGGTGTGAAGGTGATTGCTGAAGTGTAGTCAGGCTGGCCCGGGCTCGGCAAACGCGCAGTGGTGGTGGTATTCAGCGCAATGATGAAAGCGTGATGGCGATCTCGACCTGCCGGTGTTTTTCCCGCCGAGGGAGCGGATTGAGGGAGCAGATGGAACGGGCCAAGGACGCTGAGCTTTAGTTATCCCAATAGGGCCGCTCGCCGGTTTCCCGGAAAAGATGCTGAAGAAACACGGCGACCTTTGATGAGCGCAGGCGATTTTCCGGATAGATGACATGGATGCCTTCCAGTGTGACCTCGCCAGAGGCTTCGAAATGGTCCAGCACCGGAACTAGAGTGCGTTCGCGCAACGCTTGGTACAGCAGCCAGGTGGGGAAAAGAACGATGCCCTGCCCCTGTAGCGCAGCCTCCACCAGACTTTCAGCATTGTTTCCGTAGAGGTTGCCGTTCACATCGAAGCGTTGGAAGTTGGCGCAGCCAGGTGGGCGAAAGTACCAGGGCTGAATCCCACGGGTGCCCTTGTATACCAGGCAGTTGTGCTCCACCAGTTGCTCAGGATGCGAGGGCACACCGTGCCGCTCGAGATAGGCCGGCGCCGCACAAGTGACAAACCGCTGCGGGGCAAGCTGGCGCGCGACCAGGCTGGAATCGCCCAGTGCGCCGACCCGAATGACTACATCCGCACCTTCCTTTACCGGATCGATAAAGGCGTCACTGAGCGTCAGCTCGACCTCCAGCGCCGGATGCTGTGATTGTAGTTCTGCCAGGAGCGGGGCGATATGCCGGCGACCAAAGGCCACCGGTGCATTGATGCGCAGCAGCCCGCGCGGGCCGCCACCGCTGCTACTAACGTGCTCGTTGGCCAGCTCCAGACTCTCGAGAATCTGCCTGACATCCGTGTAGTAGCGCTCTCCGGCGTCGGTCAGGCGCACTGCGCGGGTATGCCGAAACAGCAGGCGTTGGCCCAGGTGCTTTTCCAAGTTGGCGATATGACGCGATACCGACGAGGCCGGCAGACTGTAGAAACGTGCGGTTTCGGCAAAGCTGCCGGACAGTGCGACGCGAACGAAGAGCCGGAGCGCGAGTAAGCTGGGTGAGTTGTCCAAAAAGCAATAGTCCTTTGTCATTTGACCCAATTGTAGCAAGTCTTCGTGCGCATTACTGTTGCCCGCCTGAGTAAAGGAGGCGGTATGCAACAAGCAATCATTTTGCTGATGGTGTTGGTAGCCGGTATGGGGCTGTCGGTGGAGGCGGGGTTACTGGGTCCGCTGGGTGAGCAGGTAGGGCACCTTTCCGCCACTCTGTCGATTTTTCTGGTTGGAGCATTGTTGCTGTCGCTGGTGCTGGTGTTCGCACCGCGGCGGCAGCTTGGGCACCTGTTTGCCCAGCCGCGCTGGATGTTGACCGGCAGTATTCTGGGGCCGATCTACGTCATCATACTGACCATAGCAACCCCGTTGGTAGGGGTTGGCATGACCATGGTCGGCATTCTTTGCGGGCAGGTCGCGGCCAGTCTGGCCATCGATCATTTTGGTCTGCTCGGCAGCGAACGGCGAGCGGTAGACGCTTATCGCGTGCAGGCGCTGGTGATGATTCTTGCGGCGTTATGGTTAATGTAAAATGATATTAATATGCTATTACCTATTGTTTTTACTTTACTTTTAATTGGCGGGTCAGTGCTGGCGGCGCAGTCTTCCATCAACGGCAAGTTGGGCGCTAAGGCGGGCGTGGTCGAAAGTGCCTGGCTAACTTTTGCCGTGGGCGCGGTCATTACCTTTCTGCTGATGTTCTTCTTCGAGTCGCCTAAAGAGGCGACCTTGCTCACCGTGCCGAAATGGCAGTTAATCGGTGCGCTGTTTGGCGTGGTCTACATGCTCGCGATTGTATTCGCGGTGCCACGCGTTGGCACTGCGGCGGCCACGGTGGCGGTCATCTCCGGGCAGTTGGTGATGAGTCTATTGATCGACCACTTCGGCTGGCTCGGTAACGCCCGTATGCCATTGGACCTATCACGCTACCTGTCGATGGCCTTGCTGATGGGCGCGCTGGCGCTGATTTATATCAGCCACCGTCAACGCGCTGTGCGTTTGGCTGTTCAGCAGTAGTCAGGGGTAGCTGCCACTGCGTGGACTTTGCTCATACCATTGTTAAGCGCCCACACGTGTACTGCCAAGGGTAATAGTGCCTTCACCAACCAGCGTATTGGACCCCGTTGGGCAACCGCAGGCGACGTAATCGCCAGCCCGGGCTGCCGGGCCAGCGGGCAGGTTAATGGTTCTGCTGCCTACCGCCACGATTGCGCCGATGCCTTTCTTACAGGCGGGGCAGGTGGCCTTGTGGCCGACGGAGCTGGCTACGAGGCCATCGAACATCAACCCCTGATTGCCTTCAATGACGACGCCTCCGGTGGAGGTTTTCGAACCGATACCAATTTTCAGCATAACGCTTAACGCTCCCTGTAAGGCTGCTCTTGTCTTGAAGTTATGCGCAGGCTTGCGAGCCCGAGCCGTTGCTGATTTTCTGTTCATGTCTGGGCGTGTTGAGAACACGCTGGCGCAAGAGCTTAATAATCCCGGCGCCAAGGTCAATTGAAAGGTGACAGCTTTGCCGGACAGGTCACACTTTGACGCCATCATGCAAGCAGGTGGCCTCAAGCCGGTTGTGTTCTTGATTTTTCCAAGGGTCTTTAACTGGCGTCGGTCTGTTGGCCTTGAGCTGGCGGTCACATGAGCCTTTTGGCCCCGCCTCACCGTACGCTGAAAAAGACCCCTCATGCATACTATTAAGGCTTACATGCCGTGAACGCTTAATCTTAGGGGCGTTTAAGTGCTCTTGTCCTCTGATGCCTTATGTCCAGGTTTAACAAAGTTGGTTTTAGCTGCTTATTTGTGCAACAACAAAGTTGGTTCAATGGCGCATCACCCATTCGGGTTAACATGCTGATTTATAAGTATTCAGTTCATTTGATCATTTGTGGAAAATGTCCCATTCAGAACTTTAACCCATATGGGTGAAAGTTCCGAATGGCTGTTGACTTGTATTCTTGGTGCGTCAAAACTCCAGCCGGTTGATGGTGTTTCTCTCGTCCGTGGACCATCAGCCACACCCCATTTCAATAATAAAACCGTTGTTATATCCATGGAGTTTCAATGAAAAACACACTAATCCCCAAAAGCCTGTCCACGCTGTTCGCGGCGAGCGCCCTCATGCTGTCTGCTACTGTCATGGCGGCTAACCCTGCGCCTCCACAGGATCCGGTAGAGCCGGGTGGATTTGCCCGTGGCCCAGACCCTTCTGTTTCTTTTCTTGAAGCCGACCGTGGACCCTATTCGGTCAATACCAGCCGTGTGTCCGGTTTGGTGAGCGGTTTTGGCGGCGGTACGATTCATTACCCCAGCGGCACTACGGGTACCATGGCAGCGATAGTGGTGATTCCGGGCTACGTTTCTGCCGAGTCTTCTATCGAGTGGTGGGGGCCGAAACTGGCGTCGCATGGGTTTGTGGTTATGACTATCGACACCAATACGAGTTTTGACCAACCGCCCAGCCGTGCCCGGCAGATTAACAGTGCGCTGGACTATCTGATTGACCAGAACACCGCGACCCGCAGTGCGGTGCGCGGGATGATCGACACCAATCGTCTGGGTGTGGTGGGTTGGTCTATGGGCGGGGGCGGCACCTTGCGCGTAGCAACTGAGGGCCGTATCAGTGCCGCTATTCCGTTGGCACCTTGGGATACCTCTAGCCTGCAATTTCGTAATGTTCAGGCGCCCACGCTGATCTTTGCTTGCGAGTCTGACATTATTGCGCCCGTCGGTAGCCATGCGTCACCTTTTTACAATCGTCTGCCCGGCGACCTGAACAAGGCATTTGTTGAGATCGATGGTGGCAACCACTATTGCGCCAACGGAGCTGCCTCCTTCGGGCGCTATGACAGCGTGCTTAGCCGTATGGGCGTGTCGTGGATGAAACTGCATCTGGATCAGGACGAGCGGTACAAACAGTTTCTTTGTGGCCCCAATCACACTGCCGATAATCGGATTTCTGAATACCGTGGCAATTGCCCGTACTGATATCGCAGCAGCGTTTTAACCTGCGCCGGACCCTTTGTGGGTCCGGCGTTTTCGGATTTAGCGCAGGGCGAAGGCGTTATTCCGAGGGCCTTGCCCAGCGACAAGCAACAGTCATGGATGCGGGTCAATGAACAGGAGGGCTTGGAAGCGGCTCAGGTCTAATGGATAGCCTGTGTGCTGGGCGGATTGATCCGCAGGAAGGGCACGTGGTGCTTCTGGGCTGAGTTTGTTTGGTCAGGGTTAACAAAAACAGGCGCCTTGAGGCGCCTGTTGTATTTCTGTTGGCTGCTAGCTTAATTACCTTCGCGGCGTAGGGCTTGCGGTGAAAAGTCACGTGGATTCAGGTTGGCCTTGAAGTTATACATAGGCTCGTTGTTATCCAGCCCGTCGGCGAAGTAATTACCACTCTTCAAGTGGTAGAGCGTTTCCAGCGTACTGCCGAACATGGGCACGTCGTAGTAGTTGATCGGATGACTTTCCTGCAGGCCGATCAATTCGCCGTTCTTGTCGCGCAAGTCGACGGCAAGAATCTGCCAGCTATCTTCGTCGATATAGAACCGGCGTACCACATAGGGATGGGTATAGCCGTAGCGCAGATTGGCATCGACCACCCAGATGCGGTGTAGCTCGTAACGCAGCAACTCCGGATTCAAGGTCTTGGCCTGCACAATCTGGTTGTAGGGAATGCCTTGCTGGTGCACGGCATAGCTATTGTAGGGAACGAGCATTTCGCGCTTGCCGGCCAATGTCCATTCGTAGCGATCAGGCGCGCCGTTGTAGGAATCCACCACATCGGCAGTAGCCAGGCCGCTGGTATCGGGTTGCAATGAGTCATAAGCCAGTGAAGGCAAGCGCCGGACGCGACGATTATCTGAACTGTAGCGCCAGGCCTTACGCGTGGTGAATACCTGGTCAAGCGGGTCTTGCACCACCAATGAGGTGCCAGCCAGTCTGGCCGGAGCGGTCACGGTGTATTTGTAATGCAGCAAGGTATTGTCGAGCTTGTCAGGCGTCATGCCTTCCCGACCATAAACGTAGTATATCTGCCGGTCACGCCGGATCAGATTGACGTTGCCGTTGATAACGACGGCTTGGTGATTAATGAAATGGTTCTGGTCTCCCCGGTAATGCAGGATATGGTTCCAGATGGCCTCAGTGCCATTTTGCGGAATGGGAAAAGGCACGCCGGCAGCCGCGCCGGTAATGCCATTGCCGTTCTCAACCAGCTCGGCATTCAGCGCATTCTGTAGGGTTGCGTCATAGATGCGTTGCGGCGCAGAGGCGCTGCGTCGGGTTGGAAATACGCGCAGGTAATAGTCGGGGTGGCGCTCCAGCAGGTCACGTAAACCGTCAGGCAGCAGGCTGGCGTTCTGTTCGGTGTGTTCATGGGTGATGTGATAGAGGGCTGCGTCATCAGCATAGGGGTCGGGATGGTGCATGCCCTCACGATACTCGGCCGGAGCGGTAACACCACCGGTCCAGGCGGGTATGGTTCCCGCGGCGTTGCCAGCGCGTTCCGCACCCAGTGGCGTAAGGTCGGCGCCAAGGCGTGCAGCTTGCACGTTATCAACCTTGGCTTGAGCTTCAACGGCTATGACCGCCAGCACTGCCACTGCAAACTTCCTGTACATCGCCTTACTCCCTGAAGCGTGATCAAGCGCGCGGCGCGCGCTCACTCTGAGCGGGTTTTACCCTTGGGGCTAGGCCCGACGATAAAAACGGGCGAATTGTAGCGTTATTTCAATTAGATGAAACCCCATAAAGCCAGGGTGTCTGACGGCGGTGAGACTCAGACCACAATTTGAACAGCCGTGCGGGCTATTTTTCTTCAAACCAATTACCCAAATGAATTCGGCTTTTGCCCTTGGCTGGTGCCGATTTGGGTTTTTTCGGCTTTTTCGGTTTTTTGATCAGTTGCCCGCCGGGCGCGGTGACAGGAACCTTGTGCTCGGGCTCGAATCCCGGTTCCACCTCACGCTTTAACAACGCCTGCGTTAAGGTTTCGATGGCAGCGAGTTGTCTGGCTTCATCGGCGCTGACCAGGGAGACAGCGTCCCCCGATGCACCCGCACGACCGGTTCTGCCAATGCGGTGAATGTAATCTTCGGCCACAATGGGCAGGTCGAAGTTGACCACCAGGGGCAAGGCGTCAATATCCAGCCCGCGGGCAGCGACATCGGTCGCAACCAGTATTTGCACTTCGGCTGCCTTGAAGCGGGTGAGGGCGCGTAGCCTGCTTGGCTGAGGGCGGTCGCCGTGTATCGCATCGGCCTTGAAGCCCTGGGCCGTGAGGCTGTCGGTCAGTTGGTCGACACTGTTGCGGGTTTTGGCGAATACCAGCACCTGGCCCCATTGGTGATGCCGCAGCAGGTGCATGAACAGTTCGGTCTTGCGTTTTTTGTCGACCGGTATGATCCATTGCCGCACCAGTTTAGCCGCCGTGTTCGGTGGGCTGATATCAATAAGTAAAGGATCGCGGAGCAGCTCGCTGGCGAGCACGCGAATAGCGCTGGAAAAAGTGGCCGAAAACAGCAGCGTCTGGCGCTGCCGGGGCAGTGCGGCGAACACCTGGTCGAGCTCATCAGCAAAGCCCAGATCAAGCATGCGGTCGGCTTCGTCCAGCACCAGGGTCTGCAGTTGGTCGAACTTCAGCGCGTTTTGCCGGTACAGGTCCAGCAGCCGGCCGGGGGTGGCGATGAGCACATCAGTGCCCTTGCGCAGGGCCATCATCTGCGGATTGATGGCAACACCGCCGTATACGGCGTAGCTGCGCAGCGGCAGATCCTGGGCGTAGGCGTTAAAACTGTGCAATAACTGCTCGGCCAGCTCGCGCGTGGGCACCAGCACCAGCGCGCGCACCGCGTTACTTTGCAGCTTCGGGCCTTCCTGAGTCAGACGTTGCAGCAATGGCAAAGCAAAGCCGGCGGTCTTGCCGGTGCCGGTTTGGGCCGCGGCCATCAGATCGCGACCCTTGAGCACCGCCGGTATGGCCTGCAGCTGGATAGGAGTCGGGGCGTGATAGCCAAGCGTGACCAGCGTGCGCTGCAGGGGATCAATCAGGCCAAGAGTTGCAAAAGTCATCGCAGGCTCAAACGTTAGGAAATGAGTTCGTTAGTTTACCCGTAGCGACCCCCATACGCGGATAGCTTTTCAATCCGGGCAGGAAAAACAGCGCCGATGCTGTTAGTGTCTGTGCTTCGGCCGGCCTGAACTCGTTTCAGGACTGACGGTCTGTATTGAATACCTCAACTGGCATGGACGAACACCACATGCGTATGCAGCGCCTGAAATCTACTTGGCCACTGGCCGTTCTTTTAATGCTGACGGCTTTTCTAAGCGGCTGCGGCATCAATAACATTCCTACTTATGATGAGCAGGTGAAGTCCGCCTGGTCGCAGGTGGAGAACCAATATCAACGGCGGGCGGATCTGATCCCCAATCTGGTCGAAACAGTGAAAGGCTTTGCACGTCAAGAGCAGGAAACGCTGACTGCGGTGGTGGAGGCGCGTGCGCGTGCCACGTCGATCCAGATCAGCGCGGATGATCTCAACGATCCAGCCAAGATGCGCGCTTTCGAGCAGGCCCAGGGCCAGTTGACCGGAGCGCTGAGTCGTCTGATGGCGGTGTCGGAGCGTTATCCTGATTTGAAGTCGAATCAGAACTTCCTGGCGTTGCAGTCACAGCTGGAGGGTACCGAGAATCGTATTGCGGTGGCTCGGCGCGACTATATTGCTGCCGTCCAGCAATACAATACCGAAATTCGGACCTTCCCCGGGCGTTTCTGGCACAGCGTGATGTACAGCGATATGCCGATCCGTGAGAACTTCGAGGCTACCACCGAGGATGCCGAGCTGGCGCCTGCGGTGAGTTTCGAATGAGGTATGCAGCAACCTCGTTGGCCAGTCTGATTGTCAGCGTACTGATGCTGGCAAGCACTGCAGTCGCGCAGGAGGTTAGCGTTCCGGAGCTGACGGGCCGGGTAGTGGACCAGGCGGATATGCTGGAGGCGCAGACCGAAGCCCAGCTGACTTCGATGTTAGCCAGTCATGAGCAGGCTAGCGGTGAGCAGGTGGTGGTGGTGACGGTGCCTGATCTGCAAGGGCGCAGCATCGAGGAGTTTGGCCTTGAGCTGGGACGTACCTGGGGCATAGGCCAGGCGGATACCGATAGTGGAGCCTTGCTGATTATTGCGCGCGATGACCGCCGTATTCGAATCGAGGTTGGCTATGGGCTTGAAGGCCGCCTGACCGATGCGCAGTCATCGATGATCATTAACAGCATCATCACCCCGGCGTTCCGCCAGAATGAGTTCGAGCGCGGTATCGTTGAGGGTGCGACAGCCATGGTTCAGGTGCTCGGCGGCGATCCGCTGCGCGTGCCTGAGGCTCAGCCTGGCAGAGCGGACGACAAGCCGCCGGTAGGGGTTTTCATACTGCTGTTTTTTATCGTGATGGGACTGATTGGCGGCGGTGGCCGTGGCGGCCGCGGCAAACGTGGACGTTTAGGAACCGCCATGCTGGCTGGAGCCCTGCTTGGTGGTATGGGCGGCGGCCGCGGCGGTGGTATGGGCGGTGGCGGTTTCGGCGGTGGTGGTGGCGGCTTTGGAGGCGGTGGCGCCTCGGGCGGCTGGTAATGTCCAGGATGGAAATGCAATGACTCTTCTTACACAAAGCGAGCAGCAGCAAGTTGCTGATGCAATCGACCGTATCGAACTCACAACGGATGCTGAGGTGGTCACGGTGTTGGCTGCCCAGGCGGACGATTACCATTACATTCCGTTGCTGTGGGCCAGCCTGGTAGCGCTGGTATTACCGGGCGCGGTGCTATTGTTCAGCGACTGGCTCGGGGCTGGTCAACTGCTGTTGGTGCAGTGGGTGATCTTTATTGTGCTGGCGTTACTCTTTCGTCTACCGATGGTACTGACGCGGCTGATCCCTGCGCCCGTGCGGCATTGGCGGGCTAGTAATCTGGCGCGGCGACAATTTATCGAGCTGAATTTGCATCACACCGAGGCCGATACCGGGATGCTGATCTTTGTCTCGGAAGCCGAGCGCTATGTGGAAATACTTGTTGATCGTGGTATCTCAAACCGTATCGATGATGCTGTGTGGGAGGCCATTGTTCAGCGCTTCACCTCGCAAGTACATGATGGTGAGGTGCTGCAGGGCTTTCTGACCTGCATCCAGGCCTGTGGTGAACAGCTGCAGTTGCACGTGCCCGCTACGCACGAGCGCAATGAGCTGCCCAACCGCTTGATCATGCTGACCTGAGTACGACGGGCCAGCTCTCACTGAGCTGGCTTTTTGCCATAACGTTCCTTCTGCTGTACCTCTCCTAGCGCTAAAAGCGGGCCTTCTCGGCCATTGATCGTTGCATTTAGCTGCGCGGATTGTTGCGTCTATCGCAATTGTTTTGGTGCTCCCTCTAAAGGAAGCGGCGTTTCAGTCGATAAGCAGGTTAGATGCGCCAGGGATAGTGTCCTGTTGGCTCTTGACTGGCGCGCAAAGCGACTGAAAATGTTGGAGTACGAATTATGCTCGGTTATTTTCGTAATATGGGTTTTCGCTGGAAGCTGACATTGCCCCTGGGCATGCTGGCAATAGTGTTTCTGGCCTTGGGTATGGTCTCCTTTGTTGCGGTTACCGACCTTTCCAGCCGGCTTAACCGCTTTTCATCTGAGTTGTTGCCACAGGCGACGACCTTGCTTGAAGCCGACCGCGATTTGTACCAGGCGCTGGTGGCCGAGCGAGCTTTCGTTCACGGGCTGGATCCAGACGAATTTGCCGAGATGGGTGCGGAGCATCGCACCAATATGCAGCAGGCAATCGACCGCGTTAACGTCTTTGCCGGCAGCACCCAGTCCGCTGAGGGCAAGGCAATGGCCCGACAGTTCAATGAGGCTTTTGCCGCTTGGAAGCGCATGACCGAGGAAGTAGTCACTCTGGCACAGAGTGATTATGACGCTGACGTGCAGCGCGCCGAGATGCTGAGCTTCGGCCAGTCTGCCGAGCTGTTCGGTCGGGCGCGCGATATTATTGATCAGATGACTCAGCAGATTGATGCGCAGGCTGCTCTCGAAGTGGTCGAAGCGCGCGAGGCTACCGTTAAAGACTCTGCGATCGTAACCACCATGACGCTGATCGGACTGGCGGTGTGCATGTTAATGATTCTGCTATTCCCCGGCCTGATACTGCGCCCGATACAGAATATTCTCGGGCGCATCCGGGACATCGCAGATGGCGAGGGTGATTTGACCAAGCGGGTGGACGTTCAGTCGACTGACGAAGTTGGTCAGTTGGGTCAGAGTATCAACCAGTTTCTTGGCCAACTGCAGACGCTGATTCGCGAGGTAGCAGACTCGACGCTTCAGGTGGCGGCTGCGTCAGAGCAGATGAGCACTATTGCAGCCCATCAGGATCGTCTGGTTAATGACCAATACAGCGCGATTGATCAAGTCAGCACGGCGGCTACCGAGATGACCGCCCGCCATTCACGAGGTGGCTGATAACGCCCATAGTACAGCTGAGGCAGCCAGTCAGGCGGACAAACAGGGCCATGCTGCCTCTGAAGTCGTAGGTCAGACCATGAATGCACTGCGCCGGCTGGCGGGTGACGTGGAAGAAGCTGCAGGCGTTATCAACCGCCTGGAGCAAGACAGTGACAAGATCGGTGGCGTGCTCAGTGTGATTCAGGCGATTGCCGAGCAGACCAACCTGTTGGCCTTGAACGCGGCGATTGAGGCAGCGCGCGCGGGTGAACAGGGTCGTGGCTTTGCCGTGGTAGCCGATGAAGTGCGTGCCCTGGCGGCGCGTACGCAAGCGTCCACGCGAGACATTCAGGAGATGATTCAAAGCTTGCAAGCGGGCAGCGGTCAGGCCGTTGCGGTAATGCAACGAGGCGCCGCGCTAGCCTCGCAAAGCGTGGAACAGGCTGCCGGCGCAGAACGCTCCTTGAACGATACGGCCCAATCAGTGGTGCGCATCAACGACATGGCGGCGCAGATTGCGTCCGCCTGCGAAGAGCAGAGCCAAACGACCGAGGAAATCGCGCGCAATATCAGCGGTATCCGTGACCTGTCGAATCAGGCAGCGCAGAGCTCCGAAGAAAGCCGCCAGGCCAGCGAATCAATGGCCAAACTAGCAGCCGGGTTGCAGCGGCAGGTAGGACGGTTTCGTACCTGAGTGCCGGCCGAGCGCGGATGTCCGCTGTCACCAAGGCTTGTTTAGCGGCTGCCGTGTAGCGGGGCGACACCTTGCCCAGCCAGCTCGGGAAAGTCGTCATGCACATCCAGAGGTTCGACTTTGTGGCGTGCTCCGAGATATTCGGGGCGCTCCTGGTTTGCGGCGTAGGGCCTACCCAGGCGATTTTCTACGCTGTTATAAACAAAAAACAAATTAGAGCGTGGCCAGGGCGACATGTTGCCGTTGGAGGCATGCAATACGTTGCACTCAAATAGCAGTAATGAGCCAGCCGGGCCTTTGGGCGCTTGTATGCCTCCACGTTTGCCTAGTTCCGCGAGGGTGGCCTGGTCCGGTACACCCAGCTTCTGGGCTTTGAGCGAACTAGTCCAATTCGCGTCCGGTGTTTCGCCGACACATGGGACAAAGTGGTGGTGCGAGCCGGGAATCAGCATCAGCGGGCCGTTGAACTCGTTGTTGTCGGTCAGCATCAATGACGCACTGACCGCACGCATGCGGGGCATGCCGTCCTCGGCGTGCCAGGTTTCAAAGTCCGAATGCCAATCGAAGCCACTGCCCTGGAAACCAAACTTGTCATTGATACGCGACTGATGAATATACACCTCGCTACCCAGTAACTGCCGGACCATGCCCAGGATGCGAGGGTCTCGGGTGAGTTTGCTGAATTTCTCCGAGAGCTCGTGCATGCCGAAGACCGAGCGAATAGCGCCACTGGCCGGATCGGCAATGACCTGATCGGATTCCAGTAGCTCTGGCTCGTTGGCCATGTCTTTGAGCTCCTGAAAGAAGGGTTGCATGCTTTCCTGAGAGAAAAAGCCCTCGAACCACAGATAGCCATCGCGCTCGTAATGGGAAAGAGCGACTTCGTCGAGGGGCCCATTCCAGCGGTGCTGGTTGCGTGCGTGCACTACTGGATCACGTCGGCCAATGTGTGCAGGGTGGTCAGCTGCGTTATGTTTAGCAAGGCGGGTGGGGTATAAGTCCAATGCTGTCGTCATGCGTGTAACCTCCAGG
>TARA_R110002051_G_scaffold311674_6_pt1 | contig 45999 bp, 47 predicted proteins | sample TARA_R110002051 | Tara Oceans TARA_R110002051 (sample SAMEA4397023) | marine metagenome | biome: Polar Biome; feature: [MES] marine water layer (ENVO:01000295) within the mesopelagic zone...; material: water (ENVO:00002006), including particulate matter (ENVO:01000060) such... | reverse complement strand
ATAAAATCATTGCGGCAGAATGCGTCGTATTAATCGTACGGTGCTATAGAGCCCCGGAGCTTTCTCAGGCGTGGCCGGTCTCGGTCGACAGCATCGCCGGGGAAATTCCCATGGAAGCCAGCACGCGGTCATATTTTCCGAAATGATCCGGATCGAAGACGATGTCGTCGCTGGCCGGACAGCTGAGCCAGGTGTTGGCGAAGATTTCGTTTTCGAGTTGTCCGGGTGCCCAGCCGGCATAGCCAAGCAGCATGATGCCGCGCCGGGGGCCGCAGCCATCCTTGATGGCTCGCAGGATATCAACCGTGGCGGTCAGGCACAGATCGTCATTGACCGGCATGGTCGACTGGGTCATGTAATCGTCCGAATGCAATACGAAGCCGCGCCCGGCATCAACCGGACCTCCCAACTGGATCGGGAAATCGCGGGCGCACTCGCTAATTCCGGTCTTCCGGGTGGAGCCTTCCCGGGGTTGCTTTCGCCCATCCAGATCAAGGTTTTCCATAAGCTCTTCAAATCGCAGCGGCTGCGGACGATTGACGATAAATCCCATGGCGCCATTGTCGGAGTGGGCGCACACGAAAATGACGGTGCGCTCGAAGCGCTCGTCTTCCATTCCCGGCATGGCGACAAGGAAATGCCCGTCGAGGCACCCCCGATCCTTCCGGGTGAGATGGTCTTCTATCCCTAACATCCGTTGATGCTAACAAGTTTTGGGGTTTTGGAAAGGCCCAACAGCACCGAAGCTCAAACTAGACTCGCAACGGGCTTTCCATCCGCTTGAGCGATTGATGTCCGCTACCGGCATGGTTCGACTGGTTCGCTTTGATGCCCACGCGTTGGTGGCGCATGCAGGCCAGATCATCGGCGCAAGCCCGGCGGTCACGCAAAAATGAGCACTCAGGTCGCCGGATTGAATGGATTTTGACATCTTGCTTCCGCTAGACTGAATTCATGAGCAAACACCATTCCAGAACTTCGTCGCGCCAATCGGTCTTGTTGATCGCCGGTGCGGCATTTGCCTTCATCCTGAGCTCCTCGCCAGCAGCCCTGTCTCTCGACAGCGGCTGGACCGAAACACAAGGCGGACGCATGCGGCTGGTGGTTGATCCGGCGCCGCGCGAGGACGGGACAATCGCCGGCATTCTGGACATCGGACTCGACCCCGGATGGAAAACCTATTGGCGCGATCCGGGCAGCGCCGGCATTCCCCCGACGCTGGATTTTTCCAAGAGCCAGGGCGTTACGCTGGAAACCATGCAGTATCCGCCGCCGGTCCGCGTTGATGACGGCTATGCAATCTGGGCAGGCTACACCGCGCCGGTGCAGCTGCCGCTGATCCTTAGGCGGACCGCTTCCGGCGACGCCCGCATCCACGCAACGGCATTCATCGGTATCTGCGAGAAAATCTGTGTTCCGTTCCAGGCCGAGTTCGAGATCGACCTGTCCGAAGCCTCGGCCCGGCAAAGCGGGACAGAAGCCATCATCTCGCAAGCTTTCTCTCGTTTGCCCGAACCTGTCGGCGTTGACTTCAATCTTGACGAATCGGTTTATGACGCGGCAAGCAAACAGCTTGAGATTTCTGCCCTGCTGCCGCAATTCCGGCCTTCCGGTGTTGCGCCGGAACTGTTCGTCGCAGGCCCCGCCGGATTCGCCTTTGCGCCGCCGAAACTTGCCTATCAGGACGGTCGCTCGGTGCGCTGGACCGTTGCAGTTGAAGGCATGCCCCGTACCGCGGAAGCTGGCAAAAGCGAAACCCTTGAGGTCGTTGTCACCCTGGGCCAGCGCGCCATTGAACAAAGCATTCAGGTGGAAGGATTTGCGCGAGACTGATTTCTCGCGGGATTATTCAGATTGCCTCTCGCAATTGCCGCGGCACACCCTAAATCCGATGTCTGACACAAATAGCAAAATGGGAGCGCCGACGTGACAATCGCTATTGGGGACACATTGCCCGAAGCCACCTTCAAGGAAAGGACCGCCGACGGCATGTCCGAGACAAAGGTCAGCGACCTGTTTTCGGGTAAGAAAGTCGTGCTGTTCGCCGTACCCGGCGCATTTACGCCGACCTGCCACCTCAACCACCTGCCCGGCTATCTTGAGAACCGCGACGCCATTCTGGCCAAGGGCGTGGACGAGATAGCCGTGCTTTCGGTCAACGACGCCTTTGTCATGGAAGCCTGGCAAAAGGCCACCAACGGAACCGGCAAGCTGCGCTACCTGTCCGACTGGGATGCAGGCTTCACCAAGGCAATCGGGATGGACGCCGACCTTTCGGCCGGCACACTGGGCGTTCGTTCAAAGCGCTATTCGATGATCGTCGAGGACGGCAAAGTCACTTCGCTCAACATCGAGGACACGCCGGGACAGGCGGTCACTTCGGGAGCTGCGGCGCTGCTTGAGCAACTCTGATTTGCACCAACATCCAATCGATCAGACGGCGCTCCTGCGGGGCGCCGTTCTGGTTTTGAAAGGCGCCATGCCTTCACGTGCAAGCTCGTCGGCGCGTTCGTTTTCGGGATGGCCGTCGTGGCCCTTGACCCAGTGCCACTTGACCTTGTGGCGCTGATTGGCCTGATCCAGCGCCTGCCAGAGCTCGGCGTTTTTCACCGGCTTCTTGCCCGCGGTCTTCCAGCCGTTTTTCTTCCAGCCGAAAATCCATTTGGAAATGCCGTCCATGACATATTTGCTGTCAGTGTAAAGATCGACTTCACAAGCGCTCTTGAGGGCATTCAACGCCGAGATTGCAGCAAGCAGTTCCATGCGATTGTTGGTAGTTTCGGCCTCGCCGCCCGACAGTTCCTTCTGGGTTTCGCCGTGACGCAGGATGGCGCCCCAGCCGCCCGGGCCGGGATTTCCTGAACAGGCGCCGTCGGTGAAAATGTTCACATGCTTCACGAGATCATGTCCTTTGCGCGCAGACCGTATTCAGTGCCTGAAGCTACCTGGCGGTGGAACCTGAGCTTGCGGAAATATTCGAGCGGGTCTTTCTTGACCACCAGCGCGCCGTCGGGCGTGGTCAGCCAGTCATGCAGGCGGGTGAGAAAAAACCTCAAAGCCGCGCCACGCGCCAGCAACGGCAGCACATCCGCCTCCCTGGCTTCCATGGGGCGCACGGACACATAACCGTCAATCAGCGCCATGCCCTTGGTGTGATTGAACGCACCGTCGGGTTCAAAACACCAGGCGTTGAGACAGATGGCGACGTCGTAGACCAGAAAATCATTGCAGGCGAAGTAGAAATCGATCAGCCCGGACAGTTGGCCGTCTATGAAAAACACATTGTCGGGGAACAGATCCGCATGGATCACGCCTTCGGGCAGGCTTTCTGGCCAGCCCGCCTCAAGGATCTCGAGTTCGTTGTCGATCTCGGCTCTCAGTCCCGGCTGAATCTCGTCAGCGCGATCGCGCGACCCTTCCCACAAGGGCCGCCAATCCGAAACAGTCAGAGCGTTGACACGGCGGATCGGGAAATCGGCGCCAGCCACATGCATGGCGGCCAGCGCCCGCCCGACTTCGCGGCAATGCGGGGCTTGCGGCTTGCGCAGCCAGGCGCCATCAAGGAATGACACCATCGCAGCCGGCCTGCCCGCCAGTTCGCCAAGATGACCGCCGTCACGTCGCGGAATCGGCAACGGGCAGCTCAGGCCCTTGAGCGCCAGATGATCCATCAGCCCGATGAAAAACGGAAGGTCATCGCGATTGACGCGCTTTTCGTAGAGCGTCAGGATGAAGGTTCCGCTAGTGGTGCGCAGCAGAAAATTGGTATTCTCGACACCTTCGGCAATGCCTTTGTAGGACAACAGCGTGCCCACGTCATATTCGCTCAGAAACGCGGCGAGTTGCTCTTCGTTGACATCGGTATAGACCGCCATGCTCAGCGCGCTCCGTTGACAAAGGCCATGTCGGCGGGGGTCAGCTCAACATCGCGCAATTCGCGATTGACCAGAAAGTTTTCGGTTTCGCGCACGGTTTCAGCCAGTTCGATGGTGGCATCAAAGCGCGCCTTGAAGGCCTCGATGATTTCATCGACCACGACCTCGGGCGCTGATGCGCCGGCGGACAAGCCAAGCAGGCCGATGTCTCCGATGGCGTCCCAGTCGATCTCGCGGGCGCGTTGCAGCAGGATCGACTGCCTGGCGCCGGCCTTGAGGGCAACCTCGACAAGACGCTTGGAATTGGAGGAATTCGGCGCGCCGACCACCACGAACAGATCGCAACCGGGTGCGGCCCGCTTGACCGCATCCTGACGGTTTGTGGTGGCGTAGCAGATCGATTCCGCGGCGGGCGCGGTGATTTGCGGGAACTTCGATTGCAACCGCGCGATCACGTCGGCGGTGTCGTCAACCGACAAGGTGGTCTGGGTGACAAAGCCCAGCGCCGCCGGATCGGCGGGTTCAAATGCATCAACGTCAGCGACGGTTTCCACCAGCGTCACCGCACCCGGAGGCAATTGCCCCATGGTGCCGATGACCTCGGGATGCCCCTTGTGGCCAATCAGCACGACATGCCGGCCCAGCCGCTCGTGCCGCATGGCCTGCTTGTGCACCTTGGAGACCAGCGGACATGTGGCATCAAGATAAAACAGGTTGCGCGACGCAGCATCAGCAGGCACGGATTGCGGAACGCCATGGGCCGAGAAGATCACCGGTTGGGCATGATGCTCGGCCGGGATCTCGTCGATCTCCTCGACAAACACAGCCCCAAGCGCCTCCAGACCCTCCACCACATAGCGATTGTGCACGATTTCATGGCGGACATAGACCGGCGCGCCATATTTCTTCAAAGCCAGCACGACGATTTGAATCGCCCGGTCGACGCCCGCGCAAAATCCGCGCGGACCGCAAAGCCTGATAGTCAGGGGAGATCGGATCATTGGTACATTCATTATTGAGCCAAACGGAATCAGGATACGAGCAGCACCGCAACCAGGGCAATGGCCGCCGGAAGCGCCTGGATCACGAAGATCTTGCGCGATGCGGTCGCCCCGCCATACAGGCCGGCCACGACAACGCACCCAAGGAAAAACAGTTTGAGCTGAAATGCAACAGCTGCATCCGGATGGATCAGCGACCATACCAGACCGGCGGCAAGAAAGCCGTTGTAGAGCCCCTGGTTTGCCGCCATCACCCTGGTTTGTACGGCCTGGTCCGGCTTCAGGCCAAAAGCCTTCATTCCGCGCGGCGTCGTCCACAAAAACATTTCGAGCACGAGGATATAGACATGCTCGAGCGCAATCAGCGCCACCAGAATGAGTGCCAGAACCGCCACCTATGATCCCCTTCGCTTCGTGTTGAACATTGCGATACCATGCCTGCGCATTGCCGCACCAGCCGCATTCAGGATTTCCGTGTCATCCAGCCAAATATGCCGACGCCCGCCAATGCCAACGCCAGACCGTACCATGTAATGGCATATTGCAGATGGCTGTTGGGCAGGTCGATCATCGTGACCCCTCCCCTTGGCAGGCCGCCAGGAACCGGGGTCGAATCGGCATCGAGAAAGAACGGCAGTGTCATCTCAGCGGGCAAGCCGACGCTCGCCGCCATGCGGTCGAGGTCCTTCCAGTAGAAAATGTTGCCTGCCTCATCGTTCTCGGGAACCATGGAGGACGGTTTTTCAGCCAGCCTTGCCCGAGCCAGCCCGGTGACATGCTGCGCGCCTGCAACCAGGCTTTGCGGACGGGTTGAAGCAGCTTTCCGGTCGTAGGGCACAAAGCCGCGATTGATGAACAGGAAGCGCCCATCATCGAGCTGCAGCGGCGTGTAGAGATAAAAGCCCGACTGGCCTTCGAACGTCGCGAAAAAATGACGTTCCTTGTCATGCAGAAATTCACCCGATGCGCGGGCTGCGCGGTAATCGATCGGCTCGCCAGCCTCAAGCGCAGCCATGATGCCGTTATAATCGAGCGGCTCGGCGTGGCTACGTTGTTCGATCGAAGCCAGCAGATCCTCTTTCCAATGAAGCCGCTTGACCTGCCATGTCCCCAGTGAAACCAGAATGGCGAGCGCGACAGGCAACAGCAGCAGACCGATCCAGAACCGCCGGCTGTGTCGCGGGCGTTTCGCCGCATCCGAATCAGTCACGATCAATCTGCCCTTCGGCCGCCTTGTTGCGATACTGAAGCGCGATCATCAGGCCCTTGAGCACGCGCAACAACACCAGCGACAGCACGGTGGCGAGCGGTATCCACAGTATCAGATGCACCCAGACTGCCGGGCTGTAATTGACCTCGAGCCACAGCGCCAGACCGACAACAATGAAGCCGATAATGAGAATGACAAACACCGCCGGACCGTCCCCGGCATCGGCGAAGGAATAGTCCAGTCCGCAGACATTGCACTTCGGCTTGACGCCCAGCAAGCCCTCGAGCAAAGCCCCTTCGCCGCATCGCGGGCAGCGGCCACGTACGCCGACCGCAATCGGATCGACAGGCGGATAATGTGCCTCGTCCTTGGCCATTGGTCATTTTCCTTGCTTGATCGAGATTAATTCAAAAGCCCAAATGCACAGGGCGGCAGGTTTCCCCGCCGCCCCGCTTGTAATCGGTCCAAGGCTTGCCTAGCCGTGGTAAATTGGCGCACCCCATGATCCCCATACGTAGATCGCGAAGAACAGGAACAGCCAGACAACGTCAACGAAATGCCAGTACCAGGCCGCGGCTTCAAAGCCGAAATGCTGTTTGGGAGTAAAATCCCCCTTCATCGCGCGAATCAGGCAGACCAGCAGGAAGATGGTTCCGACCAGCACGTGAAAGCCGTGGAAACCGGTAGCCATGAAGAAGGTGGCGCCGTAAATCGATTCCTTGAAGGCAAATGGAGCGTGCATGTATTCGTAGACCTGTACGAATGAGAACAACACTCCGAGCACGACGGTGAGGGCCAAGCCGTTGACCAAGCCTTTGCGATCGCCATGCAGCAGCGCATGGTGGGCCCAGGTTACCGTGGTGCCGGACAGCAGCAAAATGATGGTGTTGTAAAGCGGCAGGTGCAGCGGATCGAGCACTTCGATGCCGGCCGGAGGCCATTGACCGCCAGTGAAGGCGGCGCGGGCAACCTGATGGACTTCGTCAGGAAACAGGCTGGCGTCGAAGAAGGCCCAGAACCAGGCAACAAAGAACATCACTTCGGAAGCGATGAACATGATCATGCCATAGCGCAGGTGCAGTCCAACCACGCGGGTGTGATGGCCCTCATGGGCTTCCTTGATCGTCGCGCCCCACCAGCCGAACATGGTGTAGAGCACTATGCCAAGGCCAACCAGGAACATGACCGGATTGGTAATCGGCATGCCGAGGAGCGATTCCGCACCCTTGAGGCCCTGCATCCAGCCGATGCCGCCGAGCGCCATGACAAGCGCCCCGATAGATCCGGTCAGCGGCCAGGGGCTCGGGTCAATGATGTGGTAGTCGTGGTTCTTTTGATGCGCGTCGGCCATGTCAGCTTTCCCCCATGGTCATCAGTCCCGCCCCGAACCAGAAGGTCCGGCGCGTCGTTGCTCTTACAAAGTGTTCTTGTCTTGCACCGGCTCCGTCATCACCGCAACGGGTTTTTCCGGTGCATGAGGGAAGAATGTGTAAGACAGTGTGATTGTGGTGACATCCTTGGCGTCCGGATCGTCGACAATTGCAGGGTCGACGAAAAAGACCACCGGCATGTTCATGATTTCACCGGGCTTCAATTCATTCTCGGTGAAACAGAAACACTGGATCTTGTTGAAATAGGCACCTGCGGACATCGGTGTGACGTTGAACGTCGCCTGACCGTAAGTCGTATGGTCCGATTGGTTTTCGGCGGTATAGGCAATTTGCACGGTCTCGCCGATCCTGAGTTCGACTTCGCGCTCAACCGGCTTGAAATCCCACGGCAGGCCGCCGGCCACGTTGGAATCGAAATGGACCTTGATCTTGCGATCGAGAATGACATCGGACGCCTGCTCGACACGCTGTGTGGTGCCGCCATAACCCGTGACCTGGCAAAACAGCTGATACAGCGGAACCGCGGCGTAACTGACGCCAACCATTGAAACCACAAACGCCGCACAAACAGCGAATACCCGCATGTTCGCACTGGATTTCACCTTGTCATTTCCGCTGTGCGGTTCGCTCATAATCTGATCCTCACATCGGCCGGCTGAAGATGCCCGGTCCAATTTTGATAATCGTCACCACGTAAAACAGGACAGCAAGGACGGCCAAGACCACAGCAAGCGCCACGGAGCGTGACCGCCGGGCCTTCTTCTGCTGTTCAGTGAGTTCAACCTTGTCCATGATTATGCCACCAGCCCGAAGAATTTCGCTGCCAGCGCATCAACCAGCAGAGACGTGAAAATGACAAACAGATAAACCAGCGAATAGGCAAACATCTTCTTGGCCGGGATCATTTTCTCATCACCGTCCGGCATCCGCCAGACCTGCATGGAATACCAGATGAAGGCTGCGCCGAGCACTGCCGCAACCACGCCATAGGTGATGCCTGCAAAGCCCATGACGGTCGGCACAACGCCGGCAATGGCGGTCAACACGGCATAGAGAACAATCTGGTTCTTGGTGGTGCGTTCACCGGAAACATTGGGCAGCATCGGAATGCCGGCCCGGCCGTAATCCTCTGATTTGAACAGTGCCAGCGCCCAGAAATGCGCAGGGGTCCAGAGAAAGATGATGGCGAAAAGCGCGATGCTCTCGAGCGAAATCGAATTGGTCACGCAAGCCCAGCCGATGATCGGCGGAAAGGCACCGGCTGCACCACCGATGACGATGTTGTGCGGCGTCGAGCGCTTGAGCCACATGGTGTAGACAACGGCATAAAAGAAGATTGTAAAGGCGAGCAGACCGGCCGAGAGCCAATTGACCATCAGGCCAAGGGTCGCCACGGAGAATACCGAAAGGAACAGACCGAAAGCCAGTGTCGTTTCAGCGGAAATGAGTCCCGCCGGAACCGGACGTTTTGCAGTGCGGCCCATCAGGATATCGATATCGGCGTCGTACCACATGTTGAGCGCACCGGATGCGCCAGCGCCAACGGCAATCGACAAGATCGCAATAAAGCCGATCACCGGATGGATCTCACCGGGAGCCATCAGCAGGCCGACCAGCGCGGTGAAGACAACCAGTGACATGACACGCGGCTTGAGCAGCGCGAAGAAATCGCCTGCATCGCCTTCGAGAACGGCCGCCGGAGCGGAAGCGGTCAGTGCATCATGTTCGTTGGTCATTGCCATGGGCAATTTGCCTTTCTTTCATCCACCGGTTTACCGGGCCCCGTTTCTCGGGGACCAGACATTGCTGTCCGGTTGCAAGCATCAGACCGCCGGATGAAACCGGCGGTCTGGATTATATGCTGGCTGCGCAGATTTACTTGATGCGCGGCAGCTGTTCCCACTGGTGGTATGGCGGCGGCGATGTCAGCTGCCATTCCAGCGTCGTGGCGCCCTCACCCCAGGGATTGTCACCGGCAACGCGCTTCTTGGAGAAGGCATCCCAGACACCGTAGAGGAAGATCAACACGGCAAACCCGGAGATATACGAGCCGTAGGAGGATATCATGTTCCAGCCGGCGAAGGCATCGGGATAGTCGATGTAACGACGCGGCATTCCGGCCAGACCGAGGAAGTGCTGCGGGAAGAACACCAGATTGACGCCCACGAAGGTGATCCAGAAATGGATGCTGGCGATCCTGTCATTGTACATGTAGCCGGTCATCTTCGGGAACCAGTAGTACCAGCCGGCGAAGATCGCGAACACGGCGCCGAGCGACAGCACGTAATGGAAGTGGGCAACCACATAGTAGGTGTCGTGCATGGCCCGGTCGAGACCGGCATTTGCCAGCTGCACACCGGTCACACCGCCGACGGTGAACAGGAAGATGAAGCCGATCGCCCAGAGCATAGGTGCGCGGAAGGAGATCGAGCCGCCCCACATCGTTGCAATCCAGGAGAAGATCTTCACTCCGGTCGGAACCGCGATCACCATGGTGGCGAAGACGAAATAGCGCTGCGTGTTGAGCGACAGGCCGACCGTATACATGTGGTGCGCCCACACGATGAAGCCGACCGCGCCGATGGCAACCATCGCATAGGCCATCCCGAGATAACCGAACACCGGCTTGCGCGAAAAGGTCGAGATGATGTGGCTGACGATACCGAACGCCGGCAGGATCAGAATGTAGACTTCCGGGTGACCGAAGAACCAGAACAGATGCTGGAACAGGATCGGATCGCCGCCACCTTCAGGTGCGAAGAACGCGGTGCCGAAGTTGCGGTCGGTCAGAAGCATGGTGATGCCACCAGCCAGAACCGGCAGCGACAGAAGCAGCAGGAATGCAGTGATCAGCACCGACCAGGCAAACAGCGGCATCTTGTGCAGGGTCATGCCCGGCGCACGCATATTGAAAATGGTGGTGATGAAGTTGATCGCGCCAAGGATCGACGACGCGCCGGCGATATGCAGCGACAGAATCGCGAAATCCATCGCCGGACCAGGCTGGCCGGTGGTGGAGAGAGGCGGATAGATGGTCCAGCCGCCACCGGTTCCGTATCCGCCCGCAGGGCCTTCAACAAACATCGAAAGAAGCAACAGCAGGAACGCTGGCGGAAGCAGCCAGAAGGAGATGTTGTTCATGCGCGGGAACGCCATATCCGGCGCGCCGATCATGATCGGAACCATCCAGTTGGCAAAACCGCCGATCAGCGCAGGCATCACCATGAAGAAGATCATGATCAGACCGTGGGCCGTGGTGAACACATTGTACATGTGCTTGCCGCCGTCGATGGCTGCATCGCCCTCGAAGCCGTAGACCATCGAGGCCAGCCCGTGGAAAATCTGAATGCCGGGCTCTTGCAGCTCCATGCGCATGGCAATGGAGAGAGCACCACCGATGATACCCGCGATGATCGCGAAGATCAGGTAGAGAGTCCCAATATCCTTGTGGTTGGTGGAATACATCCAACGACGCACAAAACCCTTGGGTTTATGGTCGTGATCGTCGTGAGCGACAGTTGAACCGGCCATTGGTCTCAGTCCCCTCTCTTAGTTCTTAACGTTGGCGGCAACATCGACCGACTTGGCGTCGGCATCGATGGCGGCAATCAGGTTGCGGTTGGCAGCCTCGACATCGTCGGCAGCGGCTGCGAGCCATGCGTCGAACTTGTCCTGGGCAACCACACGGATCGCGATCGGCATATAAGCGTGATCCTTGCCGCAAAGTTCGGAGCACTGCCCGTAATAAAGGCCTTCCGCCTCCGCATTGAACCACGTCTCGTTGAGACGACCGGGAACCGCGTCAATCTTGATGCCAAATGCCGGCATGGCGAAGGAGTGCAGAACGTCTGCGGCCGTGACCAGCACGCGGACCGTCTTGCCAACGGGAACCACGAACTCATTGTCCACAGTGAGCAGGCGCGGATAAGTCGCCAGATCTTCCTTGCCGGCATCGGCGCGCTCGCCATCCTGCAGCAACAAGGAGTCAAACGAGAGCTCCTCGTCTGTCTGGTACTCGTAGCCCCAATACCACTGATAGCCCGTGGCCTTGACCGTGAAATCGGCTTCCGGCGGGCTGTATTGCGCGGTCAGGAGATTGAAGGACGGAACCGCCAACGCCAGGAGGATCACCACCGGACCCAGTGTCCAGATCACCTCAATGAGCGAATTGTGGCTGGTCTTCGAGGGATTGGGATTGGCGCCAGCGCGGAATTTCACCATCACATAGATCAAAAGCACCAGCACCAGGAGTGTGATCGGCACGATGAACCAGAGCGTGTAGCTCTCGAAACCGCGGATTTGCGTCATGATTTCGGTGGCAGCAGGCTGAAAGCCCATTTGCCAGTCAACCGGCTGTGCGGCCAATGCCGGGCCAGTGCCCAGCGAAAAGAGCGCTGCAAGCCCTGCAGAAAGCTTGTTGGTCACGTTGTGTCTCCCTCGAGTATCGTGCCGCCTGCGTGACCAGACGGAATCCCTCATATATATCCGGCGCTTCAAATCACAGAATGACATCGCTAGCAACAGTCGTCACCTGTTGATAATGCGGCATTTATGCACGCGTGTGCCTAACCTGCTTCTTTATGCGCTGATTCGGGCCAGAAATCCGTAATCACAGATATGTCTTTCCGCTTTTGTCTCCGGAATCCACTCCATCTGTGTCGCAATCACCGGCTTTGTTTGCCGCAAGGCCGCATTTTTGCCGCACAAAACAGCAGAGAGTTGCCGCGAAGGGTTACAATTCGGCTCTGCCCATTTACAAAAAGCCTGATGATTCGGCCGTTCCCGGGGGATGAAATGGCACTTGCACTGAAATCGAAAGCGGCAAGCGCCGCAATTCTCGCCGTTTGCATGCTTGCGGCTCCGCTGGGGCTTGCATCCCAGGCTGCCGCCCAACAGGCGGGCAAGGTCAAATCCTCCCATGGCTCCTGGTCAATCGTGTGCGACACACCCGCCGGCGCTCCCGGCGAGCAATGCGCGCTGATGCAGAACGTGATTGCAGACGACCGGCCCGAAGTCGGCCTCTCTGTGGTGGTTTTGAAAACCGCCGATCAACAGGCGCGGATCCTGCGCGTGCTGGCGCCGCTTGGCGTGCTGCTGCCTTCGGGGCTTGGCCTGAATGTTGACGGCAAGGATATCGGCCGGGCCTATTTCGTCCGCTGCTTCTCCGATGGCTGCTACGCCGAGGTGATTCTCGACGAAACCCTGCTGACCACGCTGCGCGGCGGCACCACGGCAACCTTCATCGTGTTTCAGACACCGGAAGAAGGCATCGGCATTCCTGTCGACCTCGCCGGTTTCACCGAAGGCTATGCCGCCCTGCCGTAACCGCCGGGCTGCGCATCTGGTTGTCGAGTGGACCCGAACCGGGTGTGCGATGCGTGATCCCGGTCACCGGTTGACTGGCCGCTCTGTTTCAATCACGGCCAGACCACCTATATAGCAAGCCATGATCTCATCAGGAATGGACAATGCCATGCAGGACCCTCTCGCAAGCCAGTTCGACATCTCGGAAGCCCAGGTGGAGCGGATAGTCGCCGATGCGCTCAAGGACGCCGATGATGGCGAGCTTTACCTTGAGTATGAGGAAACCGAATCACTGCTGTTCGACAATGGCAAGCTGAAATCCGGCGCCTATTCCACGGACCGCGGGTTCGGGCTCCGGTCGGTGCTGGGCGAAACGTCCGGCTATGCCCACGCAGGCGAATTGTCGGAAGCTGCATTGAAACGGGCGGCGGATGCGGTCTCGGCGGTCACGCGCGGTGCCAGCGGCAGTTACTCCGCCGCGCCACAACGTACCAACAAGCTGCTTTATACTGCCGACAACCCGCTTGCCTCGCCAGGTTTCGAGGACAAGGTCAAGCTGCTGCAAACCATCGACCATTATCTGCGCACCAAGGACGAGAGGGTCCGCCAGGTTTCGGTTTCAATCGCCGCCAACTGGCAGGTAGTGGAGATCCTGCGCGCCGATGGTCACCGGGTTCGCGATGTGCGGCCACTCACCCGGCTCAATATTTCCGTGGTCGCCGGCATCGGCGACAAGCAGGAGACCGGGTCCTACGGCATGGGCGGACGCAAGCTGTTCGGTGATTTTCTCACCGATGAAAGCTGGCGGCACGGCGCCGACGAGGCGCTGCGGCAGGCGCTGGTCAATCTCGACGCGATTCCCGCTCCCGCCGGCACAATGGATGTGGTGCTCGGCGCCGGTTGGCCCGGCGTGATGCTGCACGAAGCTGTCGGCCATGGTCTGGAAGGTGATTTCAACCGCAAGAAAACCTCCGCCTTCGCCGGTCTTCTGGGTGAACGGGTCGCATCGAAAGGCGTCACTGTGGTCGACGACGGCACCATTGAAGGCCGCCGCGGATCGCTGTCGGTCGACGATGAGGGCACGCCGTCAGGTTACAATGTGCTAATCGAGGACGGCATTCTGGTGGGCTACATGCAGGACCGGCAGAACGCCCGGTTGATGGGCATGAAAGCCACCGGCAATGGCCGCCGCCAATCCTACGCGCATCAGCCGATGCCGCGGATGACCAACACCTACATGCTGTCGGGCGACAAAACTCCGGAAGAGATGATTTCCTCCGTGAAAAAAGGGCTTTATGCCGTGTCTTTCGGCGGCGGCCAGGTCGACATCACATCGGGCAAGTTCGTGTTCGGCTGCACCGAGGCCTACATGATCGAGGATGGCAAGATCGGCGCTCCGGTGACCGGCGCGATGCTGATCGGCAATGGGCCGGAAGCCATGCAGCGGATTTCGATGATCGGCAATGATTCCGCACTCGACACAGGTATCGGCATGTGCGGCAAGGCCGGCCAAAGCGTACCGGTGGGCGTTGGTCAGCCGCATCTGCTGATGAATGCCATGACGGTGGGCGGCACACAGACCTGAGCCGGGCTACCGTCTCCAGGCGAGGGCTCAGCCCGCTGACAGTGCGCCTGACTTGGGTTTTCCCGCCCCTTCGGTGGTCTTTCGAGCAGGCCGCGTTGCCCCTTGCGTCGGCCATGTTGCGACCACATATGCGTGTGAGCATATATGTAACAAGGGAGATCCGATTATGAGCTATACAATCGACCGTACATTCAAGGGTGAAAGTTTTGACGCAGTCGTCGAGCGGACACGAGCGGCGCTGGCGGACAACGGCTTCGGCGTTCTCACCGAAATCGATGTCAAGGCCACGATGAAGAAGAAAATCGACGTGGAGCTGGACGACTATCTGATCCTCGGCGCCTGCAATCCGGGGATGGCCAACGAAGCCATAAAGATAGAGCCCCGCGTCGGCGCCATGCTGCCCTGCAATGTCATCGTGCGGTCGACCTCGGATGGTGAAGTCATGGTCAGCGCCGTCGATCCCGTCGCCTCCATGCAGGCCATTGCCAACGCAACGCTTCAATCGGTGGCAGGCAAGGTACGCGACATGCTCAAGGCGGTGGTTGAAGCGATCTGATTTCGCCAGTCGCGGGTTTGCCTGAGCAGCCACAGAGCGGGTAACCGGAACCAGGGTTTCAGGAACCGGTTACCTGCCGCGTGGCGCAATCAACCGGTGTCAGTGACGCACAATGGCTGGTTGCTGCCGCAAGTCGGTCGCACAGACGCGCGGCACGGTTTTGGCGCGACCGCATCAGGCGGCGGCACGCGGCAATCCGCCCCGGCACGGCATCGACCATTGACCTTTGGCGATTGAGGCTCAAGCATTGGCCGAATCGCTCATGGGGACAAATGATGCCTGACACGATCAACATTCCGAATATGCTCCAGTTCATTTCCGATGTCACCGACCCGCTGGAAATCAAACTGGCAGGTCAGGCCTTTCTGGAGAAAGCTCCACCGGAGCGGACCCTGGAAATTGCGTCGGCACTGAGTTTCGGAAATCCGTTCTATATCCCCAATATCAGCGACGACAACGCCAAGCAGATGGCGATCAGCATTCAACAGTTTGCTGAACTGACCATGCGGGCGCGGATAACCTGCCATCACGCGGATCAAGCCAATATCCTTGTTGCATGCGCGCCAAAATCCGCATCAACCTTCATCTGGGGCGCGCTGATGCGTGCCACCGGCTTGCCCGGAGTAAGCCTGGCGGCAGCCACCATGTCACCGCTGTCTTCTTCAAAGCTCGGCATGAACCTGCGCGAACAGGAAACCGATGAACTGGCGCTGATCCGCAATGGCATCAACGGCATGGGCTATGTTGCCCAGCATCACATCCGCTGCACGCCCTACCTCTGCCATCAGATGAGACTTTTCCGGATCAAGCCGATCGTCACCTATCGCAACTATTTCGATACGCTGGTCAGCCTCGATGACATGTTCATGGACTGGCGGCCATCCGATCCCGGTACCGATCATCATTTCTTCGATGACGGGTTGCCTTCAAAATACGTTGAAATGGATCGGGAGGATCGCCTGCACTTGCTGGCTGACCGGAGCACGACATTCTACATCCAGTTCTATCTGACCTGGAAGAAATGCGAGGCTATGGGCCTGATCGAGCCGCTTTGGGTTTCCTATGAAAAGGATTTCCATGGCGACAAAGCCAAGCTCGCCCAGCGCATTGCCGGTTTTGTCGGCGAAAATCATGTCGATGCGGCCAAGCTTGCCGAACAGCTTGGCGAAACTGCTCCGGAAAAGTCAGCCCGCCTCAACAAGGGGCTGGTTGGGCGGGGCAAGGATATCCCGCAATCGGTCCGTGACAAGGTGCATGCGATTTTCAGCCGTTATGAGAGTGAAGCCGATTTCTCGGAAATGCTGGTCACGACCTAGAGTATCCGAACGATTAATATGACGCGGCAAGAGGTCCCAGGGTTGATTGTCCGGGTTTGATTCAACAACGGTTAAGCCGGTGCTGGTAATACGGTCATATTGCTTGCGCTTTTCGCGCTTCGGATCGGATTCATGTACGGACCAAATACAATCGCCACACGCAGAATGGTCAAGCGCGCCGTCATTCAAGGCGGGCTTGAGGCTGTGTCGCTGTTGTCGAGAACAGGCATCATGCCGGGCGCGCGCGGAATGGGCGCGATCTTCACCTTGCACCATGTCCGGCCGGCACATCACAAGGATTTCAATCCCGCTGCTCACCTGACGATCACGCCCGAGTTTCTCGACGAGAGTATCACCAGGTTGAAAGATGATGGCCATATTCCGGTGGCGCTTCATGACCTGCCCGAATTTCTCGCCCAACCGGAGCAACCCGGGCCGGCCATGGTGTTTACCCTTGATGACGGGTACCGGGACAACAATGAACATGCCCGGCCGGTCTTTGAAAAACACGGTGTCCCCTACACGATTTTTATCTCGGGCGGCTTTGTCGACCGCACCCATTCGATCTGGTGGGAAACCGCCGAACAACTGATCGGCATGGTGGATGAATTCAGCTTCGACTACGGCAAGGGTGAAATCACCCTGCCGACCCGAACCCTGATTGAAAAATACGCCGTCTTCGACCAGTTGCACAAAGCGCTCGCCTGCGCCGAGCAATCCGTCATTGTTTCCCGACTTGATGCGAAGGCCCGCCAGGCCGGAATCTGCCCGACCGGCATCGTCGACCGGGAAGTCATGGATGAAAACGAACTGCGCGAAATGGCGGCCAAGCCGCTGGCCCATCTGGGCGCCCACACAATCGGGCATCTGAACCTGGCCCATCTGGAGCCCGAACAGATGCGGTCTGAGATCGTCCTTTCAGCAGCGCGCATCGCGCGGATCACCGGGGAGGCACCGATGACCATGGCCTACCCTTATGGTGACAGATGCGCCGCCGGACCACGGGAATATCAAGCCGTCCGGGAGCTCGACTTCAAGCTCGCGGTCACCACGAATCCGGGCGTTCTGCGCCGCGAAAACCTGCAGGACCTGTTTGCGCTGCACCGGATTTCGCTCAATGGCTACTATCAGAAGAGCCGCTATGTCGGCGCGCTGGCATCGGGCATTCCCTTTGCATTCACGTAAGCGACCTTTGGACGCCATGATAGTGGCGCAGGCTGCATCCGGTCAGGGGTAAAGCCTGGTCTTTTCCCAATCATCAGCGGTGCGTGCAAACACAACGCGGTCATGCAGCCGGAATGGCCGGTCGTGCCAGAACTCGATGAATTGCGGGACAATCCGGAACCCCGACCAATGCTGCGGACGCGGGATGTCGCCGATGGCGTATTTGGCGGTGTATTCAGCGACTGCCTTTTCGAGAGCGAACCTGCTTTCGAGCGGGCGCGATTGCTTCGATGCCCAAGCACCAATGCGGCTGCCGCGCGGGCGCGAGGCGTAATATTCATCGGCTTCGACATCGCTGACCTGCTCGACCGGCCCACGGATGCGCACTTGTCGCCGCAGGGTTTTCCAATGAAAGCACATTGCAGCTTTCATCGAGCCGAGGATCTCCCGGCCCTTGGCACTTTCAAAATTGGTGTAGAAAACGAAACCTCGCTCATCGAACCCCTTGAGCAGGACCATGCGCACATCGGGCAGGCCATCGGCGTCAACCGTCGCAAGCGCCAGCGCATTGGGATCATTGGGTTCGGATGCCGTGGCATCCTGCAGCCACTGGGCAAAAAGCCGGTACGGTTCGGACGCTTCGGTAAAGTCACCAGTCGTTAACCCTGTTTCGGTCATACTCTTCCCTCATGCCTCCAGGCTGGAGTGGCTGTGCAGTGAAGATTGACCTAACAGAAGCGAACAAAGTGGAAAAGGGCGGGACCGTATACCGTGCGCTTTTGGCGCTGGCTTTGCCTGTTTGCCTGGCCTTGTCGGGATGCACCAGCACGGGCTCTTCAGCGGAGTCAGCGCTTTCGCTGGACACGACGACAACCGGGGCGATTTCACCCCTGTCAGCCGACAGCGAGATCATGTCGGACGAGATCGTGATCCGCGACATGGTTGGCGGACTGAGCCAGGATGAGCTGACAGATCCGCAACCCTGGTCCAATGCATTGACCGGTTCGGCGGGCGTGATCTCCAATTTCACCACATTGACCGACGGGGCGCAGACCTGTCGTCTGTTCCAGACCACGCGCCACGGCTTTGATGGCGTGGCGCTGATGAATGGCCGTGTCTGCCGCCGGCCCGATGGTGGCTGGGATCTTGTCAGTCTCGATCGCGCAGCCAGCTGACACGCCACTCACCTCCATAGTATTTGGATCATTTTTCGGAACCCAACCGGATTCTCGCTTGAGGCATGCGCGTCAGGAAGCAGTACTGCTCATGTTTTTCCGCTCTTTGTCGTTTGTACACCGATGGTTAGCAAATCCTCGTTACGCTTCCCGAAATAAAGCCCATACGGGAATTGTAACATGCGTAGTCCGTACACGGTGCTCGGCGTCAGCAAGACGGCCAAGGCTGAAGATATCAAGAGTGCTTACCGGCAACTCGCCAAGACATGGCATCCGGATCAAAACCCGGATGATCCGCAGGCTGGCAACCGGTTTGCGGAAATTTCCAATGCCTACAAACTGTTGATCGATCCGAATCTGCGGCTGGAGTTCGACCGCGGTCATATCGACGCCCGCGGTCGGCGGCGGCAAAGACCGGCGCGCGGATTTGCTGCAAATCCGTTCAAGGCTTTCAAACAGGCGATGGGCGGCGCCACCGGAACGAACGCGGGGGATGGTCCGGGCGAGGGTTCGGACGAGGCAAGCTTCGAGGACATGGTGGTCCACATTTTTGGCGAAGCTGCGGCCAGCCAGTCCGGGCGCAATGCAACCCAGGACAAGCAACCCTCAGGGCACCGGACCAAGCAGGACGCACCCGGCATGGATGAAGATCCGCTGGATGCGCTCGACACGCTTTTCACCAAATGGAAGACCCGGCACAAAGCGCAATCGGCCCTGCCGGTGACCCGGCATTGTGTGGATATCAGCCTTGAAGCCGCCTTCGAAGGCCACAGCGGAGAAATCGCTTTCGCGGACGACAAGACCGTGGCCTTCACCACCCCTCCGGGAACCGTCGATGGCGCCGAGATCCAGGTCCCCTCACCCGATCCGTTGACGATGGGTGACGCCGTTGTGACGATCCATCACCAGAAACATCCGCGTTTCCGGTCGCAGGGTCCGGACCTGCATGGCGAGCATGCGATCGACCTCGCGGAGGCGGTGCTTGGCGGATCCTTCGTGTTTCAGGGCCTGGATGGCCCCTTGAGGATCGAGGTTCCTGAATGGTCCGGGTCCGACACCGTGCTTCGCGTTCAGGAGAAAGGGCTTCCCACCGCCAATGGCAGGCGCGGCGCGCTGCTTGTCCATCTGCGTGTGATGCTGCCGAAAAAGCCCGATTCTCGGCTGATCGACCTGATGCGATCAAGCCGGAAGGCGCTGTTCGTTTGAAATATCTGAACCAAGTGGATCAGCACACCGGCGCCACGCGCCATTAACCGCGGTGACTTGCAGCCCGTGGCCCCTTGTGCCATAGCCTGCTCGATACTTTCGAGGGAGACTAGCATGGCTGACACTTCCGGGCTGATGAAGGGCAAGCGCGGCCTGATCATGGGCGTGGCCAACAATCGGTCAATCGCCTGGGGCATCGCCAAGGCCTGCGCCGACGCCGGCGCCGAACTGGCTCTGACCTATCAGGGCGAAGCGCTGAAGAAGCGCGTCGAGCCGCTGGCAGCCGAACTTGGCGCGATTGTCGCCGGTCACTGCGACGTCACCGATCTCGACACCATCGACGCGGTGTTCGCCGAACTGGAATCGCAGTGGGGCAAACTCGATTTCGTGGTTCACGCCATTGCGTTTTCCGACAAGGATGAACTCACCGGCCGCTATGTCGAGACCAGCCGGGAAAATTTCAACCGCACCATGGAGATCTCGGTCTACTCGCTGACCGCAGTCGCCAAGCGCGCCGAACCGCTGATGAGCGATGGCGGCTCGATTCTGACGCTGACCTATTACGGCGCTGAAAAAGTGATGCCGCATTACAATGTCATGGGTGTCGCAAAGGCCGCGCTCGAGGCCAGCGTACGCTATCTCGCAGTCGATCTGGGCGGCTCCAACATTCGCGTGAATGCGATTTCGGCCGGCCCGATCAAGACGCTTGCGGCTTCCGGGATCGGCGATTTCCGCTATATCCTCAAATGGAACGAATACAATTCGCCACTCAAGCGCACGGTGACCATCGACGAAGTTGGCGATTCGGCGCTTTATCTGGTGTCGGATCTGGCGCGTGGCGTCACCGGCGAAATCCTGCATGTCGATTCGGGCTATCACACGGTCGGAATGAAGGCTGTTGATGCTCCCGACATAAGCGTCGTCTAGGTTCGTTCGGACCAGACCCAAAGCGAGACCGGAACCAACCACATGCTTCTTTATGTGATCCGCCACGGACAGACGGACTACAATCTGGAGGAGCGGCTTCAGGGCTCGCGTGACATTCCGCTGAATGACACCGGCCGCGGCCAGGCCACGGCAAACGGCCGGACGCTGGCTGCAATCGGGGATCTGGAATTTCCGCTTTCACAGTTTGACTGGGTGTCCAGTCCGCTGGGGCGAACCCGTGAAACCATGGAGCTTGTCCGTCAGGCCGCGGGCCTGGAACCGGGCGGATATCGCACCGATCCGCTGCTGATCGAATTGTCGTTCGGTGACTGGGAGGGCGAAACCCTGGACGAGGTGGCGGCACATTCGCGGGACCTCATCGAACAGCGAGAGGGGGGCAAATGGGATTTCAGGCCACCGGGCGAGCGGGCTGAAAGCTACGCCTTGCTTGCCAAACGCATCGACACCTTCCTGACCACGCTGGCGGGACCGACAATCTGTGTGGCCCATGGCGGCGTGATCCGCACCCTGTTCAACCGGATCGGCAAAGTGCCTGGAGACGACGCCGCGATGATCGACATTCCGCAAGACCGGGTGCTGAAAATCAAGGACGATGCCATCGGCTGGGTTTGATCCGTAAATGCAGCCCGGCAGAATCAGTGGTTCCGACTACTGCACCAGTTCGAGATCGTTGATCATCCGCTTGCCATCGACTTCGGTATAGAAGATCACCACTTCCACATTCTTTTCCAGGCCTTCGAAATCGAACTCGGCGGGGGTCTGGTAAACCTTGCCGTCGTCGAGCTTGATGGTTTGTTCGGAGGTGGAAATCTCGGCGATCAAACCGGTGGCATCAGCGCTCTGGGCCAAAGCTGAAATAGGGGCGAGCATGGCGGAAACAGCCAACAAGGCGGAAATTGCGAAACGCATCGGACAGTCCTTGATCAATAAATTCGAGGTGCCCCTTTGAAGAGGCAGAATGTGGCAAAATTCATGGCGGCATGTGAGCCGCAATATATCGTGATGTCAACGAACCGGGACTGGCTTGAGGTTCTTTGCACAAAAGACTTCCCCCCACCCCCCGATATCCTCTAGAAGTCACGGCGAATGTTCAAAAGCGGGCGCGGCCCGCAATAGCCATGGTTGAATCGCATGTCGCACAACACCTTCGGCCACATGTTTCGCGTGACCACCTGGGGCGAAAGCCACGGCCCGGCGCTGGGCTGCGTGGTCGATGGTTGCCCGCCCGGTCTCCGCTTCACCGAAGCCCAGTTGCAGCACTGGATGGACAAGCGCAAACCGGGCCAGTCCCGCTTCGTCACCCAGCGGCGCGAAGACGATCTGGTCAAGGTGCTGTCCGGCGTCATGCGTGAAGATGATGGCGGGTTGATCACCACCGGCACGCCTGTGTCGATGCTGATCGAAAACACCGACCAGCGCTCGAAGGACTACTCCGAGATCGCCAAGCGTTACCGGCCCGGTCACGCGGACTACAGCTATGATGTCAAATACGGCGTGCGCGACTATCGCGGCGGCGGCCGCTCATCGGCGCGCGAAACCGCCGCCCGGGTTGCCGCGGGCGGCCTGGCACGGCTTGTGGTGCCGGGCGTAAAGGTTCGCGCAGCGCTGGTGCAGATCGGCCGGCACAAGATCGATTACGACAACTGGGACTGGTCCGAGGTCGACAACAACCCATTCTTCTGCCCCGACCCGGCCATGGTGCCTGTGTGGGAAGACTATCTCGATTCGATCCGCAAGGCGGGGTCCTCCGTGGGTGCCGTCATTGAAGTGGTGGCCGACAACGTTCCCGCCGGACTTGGCGCGCCGATCTATGCCAAGCTCGACCAGGACATTGCCGCCAACCTGATGTCGATCAACGCGGTCAAGGGTGTCGAGATCGGCAACGGCTTCGACGCCGCGTGCATCAGCGGCGAGGAAAACGCCGACGAAATGCGCGTTGACGCCGACGGTCAACCGGTTTTCCTGTCCAACAATGCCGGTGGCGTCCTGGGCGGCATTTCCACCGGTCAACCGGTCGTCGCCCGTTTTGCCGTCAAGCCAACCTCCTCGATCCTGAATGAGCGGCGGTCGATTGACTCCGACGGCAACGAGGTGGATGTGAAAACCAAGGGCCGGCATGATCCCTGTGTCGGCATTCGCGCCGTTCCCATCGGCGAAGCCATGGTGGCCTGCACGCTCGCCGACCACTATTTGAGAGACCGCGGCCAGACCGGCCGCCTCGACTGAAAGACCTCTTGCATGACATATGACCAAGCCCGCGTTGTCGCAGCCATTCGCGCTTTTGAAGCCGGTGAAATTGTTGTTGTAACAGATGACGGAGGCCGCGAAAACGAAGGCGACCTGATCGTGGCGGCGGTTCACTGCACGCCAGAAAAGATGGCCTTCATCGTGCGTCACACCTCCGGCATTGTCTGCACGCCGATGCCGCGCGAGGAAGCCAAGCGACTGAACCTGAATGCCATGGTGGCTGACAATGATTCGGCTCACACAACCGCGTTCACAGTCTCGGTCGATTACAAGCACGGCACGACAACGGGCATCTCGGCGGACGACCGGACACTGACGGCGCGCAATCTGGCCAATCCCAATGCCGGCGCCAGCGACTTCACCCGTCCGGGCCATATCTTTCCGCTGATCGCGCGCGAAGGTGGGGTGCTGATGCGGTCAGGTCATACCGAGGCCGCAGTTGATCTGTGCAAGCTCGCCAGTCTGCCGCCGATCGCGGTGATTTGTGAACTCGTCAATGATGACGGTACGGTAACGCGTGGCGAGCAGGTCGATGATTTCTCGGTCAAACACGGACTCAAGCAGGTTTCCGTGGCCGATCTGATCGCCTACCGGCAGCGCAAGGAAACGCTGATCGACCAGATCGACAGCTTCGATGTGGAAACGGTAGCGGGACCGGCGAAAGCTCATTCCTACAAGCTGCCCTGGGATCCGATGCATCATCTGGCCGTGGTCTTTGGCGATATTCGCGATGGCGTCGATGTGCCGGTCAGGCTGCACCTTGAATCAGTCGTCGACGATGTGTTTTCCAAACAGGATCCAATGACTGCGATCATCGAACGGATGGCCACAGATGGCCGGGGTGTTGTGGTTTACCTGCGTGAAGGATCGGTCGGCGTCGGCCAGCGGGCGGCACGACGGCAACTTGCCGATGCCTCTGAAGATCACGCTGAAGCTCAGGCGCGCGAGGATGAATGGCTGGAAATCGGCCTGGGTGCACAGATCCTCAAGGATCTCGGCATCACCTCGATCAAGCTGTACGCATCGCGCGAGCGCCACTATGTCGGGCTGGAAGGCTTCGGCATCCAGATCTCGTCGACCGAAATCATCTGATGACAAGGCGGCGGGCGATCATTGCCCGGCGCCGACTGTTGCCTGGCCGGACACATATGCCCTGACCGCCTCGCCGAAAGCCTGAAACAGCAAGTTGTTTACGCGATTGTCCTGCGGGTCGTATTCGGCATGCCATTGCACGCCCAGAGCAAAGCCTTGCGCGTCCTTGAAGCGGATTGCCTCGATGGTGCCGTCGTCGGCAACGCCTTCGGCAACCAGTCTGTCGCCAAGTTCGAGGACGCCTTGCCCGTGCAGCGAATTCACCCGGATCAAATCGCGGCCGAGAATGCGCGCAAAAACACCGTCGGGAACCAGTTTCACGTCATGGCGATCGGCAAAGACGACCGAGGGATCAGGATGTATTTCACCGGTTTCGAGGCGAGGCATGCGGTGGTTGATCCTGCCTGGCAGTTCGCGGATTTCGGGATGTAGCGACCCTCCCCCGGCCACGTTCATCTCCTGAAACCCGCGGCAGATCCCGAACAGCGGAACCCCCTTGGCAACGCAGGCTTCGACCAGCGGCAGCGCAACCGCATCCCGCGCGATATCATACGGCTCATGTCTGGGATCCGGCTTGGCGCCAAACCGGCTCGGGTGGACGTTCGCCCTCGCCCCGGTCAGCAGAACGCCGCTCACCACGGACAACAAATCCGATATGTCGGTGATGAGAGGATTGCCCGCGAAAATCATCGGCAACGCGCCGGTGACGTCGGCAATTGCCTGCAGGTTTCTTTCCCCGGCCATCTGCACGGAGAACCTGTTTTCCATATTATAGGTATTGCCGATGATGCCGATGACAGGCTTGGCCATAAGGTGGTCCCGCATTCAAATCCGGGCCGCCGGGGCTGGCGACCGCATGTCTCATGTTTTTCACACCCGGCCAAAATCGACAACTCCAAACCAATTAAAAAACGCCGGTTGCCGGTCACTTCCGCCTGCCCCTGCCCGATATCCAGGTCAGTCGGCGTTCCAGCCGTCCGCGTAGACGATCTGGCTGACACCGGCGAAGCGGGCGACACGGCCGAGCTCCGCGTCAAGCCGGGCCAGACGCCCGGCAGACGCCCTGATCTTCGGTTCCAGCCAAAGCCGGGCGACATTGAGGACACCGGCCTTGCGGTCTGCTTTCATGTCGATGCGGCCGATCATCCGGTCGCCCTCAAGCAGCGGAAAGACATAGTAGCCAAATTCGCGTTTGGCCTCCGGAACGAACACCTCAATCCGGTAACGGAAACCGAACAGGCGTTCGGCCCGGTTGCGATCGCGCAACAGCGGATCGAACGGGCTGAGCACCCGGATCCGGGCCGGAGGATCGGGCCAATCGTCCGGGTCCGGCGACAGACCGGCAAAGGCGAAGGACGCCCGGGACTTCGCGCCTCCGGTGCATTCGATTTCAACTTCATCGAGGGCGCTCCGGTTGGAACTGACCCAGTCCTTTGCCTCGTCCGGCGACACCAGGTCCCAGAAGGCCGCGATTTCGCCGTGGGTGGCAAATCCCAGCCGCGAAAGCGCGCTGCTGCAGGCCCAGTCGACAAAATCGGCGTGGGAAACTTCCTCATTGAGGTGATCGCCCGGGATGACACGCTCACTCAGGTCGTAGACTTTCTGAAAGTTCTGTCGCGCACTGATTGCCAGCTTGCCCGTGTGCCAGAGAAACTCGAGCGCCGTTTTCGACGGATGCCATTCCCACCAACCACCGGATTTGTGATCGGCCTGCTTGACCTCACGCGCGAGAATCGCCCCACCTTCAGCGATTTTGGCATAGGTTTCATCGAAAGCCCGGTCGAAGCCTTCGCCGTGCCATTTCGCCCATCTAATGCGCATTGTCGCCTCCCTTCGCCGGAACCTGTGCTTCCAGTAGGGATAAAACGCGCTCGGGATGATCGAGGCGTCATGGGTCCAGTGTTCGAAAAGCGCCCTGTCGTCTTCCAGCAACTGCCTGAGGTGTTCGCGCCTGAAGGTCTGGTTGCGTGAAAACAGGATCTGGTTGTGGGCACGCTCGACAGTGGAAATGCTGTCAATCTGAACAAAACCGAGATCATGGATGGTCTGCAGCAGATCCGGTTTGGTCAGCGCCCGCGACGGCGATGCCGAAAGCCCCTGCTTGGCCAGAAATATCCGCCGCGCCGCCTTGTTTGAGATCTGAATCACCATCGGCCAAACCTACACATGTTTTCACCTGTTCCAACATCAAGTCCTGTTCATGGGGACAAACCCACCACGATCCGGTTGTGGCTCTCCGTGCCGCCAGAGCTTTCGGCCACACACGCCCAGGCTTCGGAGCTGGCTTCTCGCGCGATCCATCTGTAGATTGGCGGCATGACGGCTCGTTTTTCTCCAATCCGGTTCTTCTGGAACATCTGGCGGCATTCGGCCACCCGAAATGACCTTGATAGCGCAGGACACCCGTCGCAGCTTGGTGCGAGGCTTCCGGTTCTCGCACTGCTGACCTTGGTTTGGGCCAATGCTGCGCATGGCCAAACTGTTCACACCCTCCCAACTCCTGCGCCGGTTGAGTTCGTCACCGCAACGGACAAGGGTGCATTCATACAGGCTGGCGGAAAAGTTTTCGCGGTTTTGCCCTGTGATGGCGACGCCGGAATTTGCCTGAAGCCTTTCAATCTCGCATTCGGGCAGGATTCTGCGCCAGATGGCGCGCTTCCCGATGGCCGCGTTGCCAGCTCGGGTTCTGGCGACATAAGACGGGCATGGTTCGCACGACCGTCGACACGGTATGCGCACGGAGTGCTCGGCGACGCCATTGAAGCTGGATCGCTGGTTGTGGTTACAGCTTCGGGGAGCGTCCTGGAGGCCGTTTTGCCGGAGAGTCAGGTGTTCGAGGACATCACGCCGCGGATTGCGGATCTGGATGGAGACGGAACCAACGAAGTCATCGCCATCCGGTCGTCCAATAGCGGTGGCGCGGCGGTCGCGATATATGGCCTTGTTGAAAATCTGCTGACGCTGCGCGGCGCCGCATCGGAAAACGGCCATCCCAATCGCTGGCTCAACATCGCCGGCTTGATTCCGCGTCCCGATGGCGGCCTGACACTCTACGGCGTTCGCACGCCCCATATCGGCGGACGTCTGTTTTCTCTGGATTTCAGGTACGGTAAACTCACCGAAAACAATGACATTGCCACCGATGTGTCCAACCACATCATCGGTTCACGGGAGCTGGGCATGTCGGCGACCGGTCAGTTCGGTGGCCGGATGGAGCTTGTGCTGCCCTCTCAAAACCGCAGGCGCCTGAGGTTTCCGCTGACTGGTCGCGCCGACATTCCCCTGCCAGCTTCGATCGACAAGGCGATCGTTGTGGTGGATGGTCGCGTGGTCACTGCGACGGCAGATGGAACACTGATTGTTGTGTCCCCATGAACTCCGATACCGGAAGCACTGGTATCGATGCATTTTCATCGCTAGATAGGTTTGATGACCACTTTTTATTATTCCAATCCCATCTGCCTCGAACATCAAACGCCTCCCGGCCATCCGGAGCGGCCAGACCGGCTCAGAGCGCTTGAGGCGATTTTTGAACATGAGCATTTCAACACGCTGGTGCGGCACCTGGCTCCCGAAGCCGCGGCCGAATCGGTTTTGCTGGCGCATCCCGAAAGCTATCTGACACGGATCCGCGCCGCGATTCCGGAAACCGGGTTTGCCAAGATCGACGAAGACACAGTGGCCAGCCCGCGATCGATGGAAGCCGCACTGATTTCGGTCGGCGGCGCGATGGCTGCGGTGGATGCGGTGTTCAGCAAGGAAGCCGACAACGCCTTTGTGGCCACCCGGCCGCCAGGCCACCATGCCGAGAAGAACACGTCGATGGGGTTTTGCCTGTTCAACCAGGCGGCCATCGCGGCACGGCATGCGCAGAAGGCCTATGGCGCGGAGCGGGTGGCGATTGTCGACTGGGACGTGCATCACGGCAACGGCACCCAGGACATCTTCTATGACGATGCCAGCGTGATTTACTGCTCCACCCACCAGATGCCGCTTTATCCGGGAACCGGCGCCTTGCGGGAAACCGGCAAGGGCAACATCTTCAATGCGCCGCTGTCGGCCAATGACGGCAGCGACCATTTCCGCGAAGCCTTCAAGACCCGCATTCTGCCGGCGCTGGAGGAGGCGCGTCCTGACCTGATCATCATCTCCGCCGGGTTTGATGCCCATCACCGCGATCCATTGGCCGAAATCAATCTGGTGGCCGACGATTTCGACTGGGCAACAGGCAAGGTGATGGAAATAGCCGGACGTCATGCCGGCAACCGGGTCGTCAGCCTGCTGGAAGGCGGCTATGATCTGGTGGGCTTGGCGGAATCGGCCGCCGCCCATGTGATCCGGCTGCAGGAGGGCTGAACCATGAGCGAAACCAACGAGATGACCGACCTGAGTTTCGAGCAGGCCGTGGCCGAACTGGAACGGATCGTCGAGCAGCTTGAGCGCGGCGATGTGGCGCTGGACAAGTCAATCGAGATCTATGAGCGCGGTGAAGCCCTCAAGGCGCATTGCGAAAAACTGCTCTCCGCCGCCGAAAAACGGATCGAGAAGATCCGCCTTGACCGGCAGGGCCAGCCCGCAGGCACGGAACCACTGGATACGGATTAGAATCGCAATGTCAGGCCGCAATGGCAGGAGAACGGCATGAGCTATTTTGGTGGAGAGGATGACCCGCGTCCGGGTGACGCTTTCGCCTGTGATGCGATCGAACATCTGATCGTCCCGTCCTCGCGCGATATTGGCGGCTTTTCGGTCAAGCGGGCATTGCCAACCGTGCGCCGCCGGATGGTCGGGCCCTTCATTTTCTTCGACCGGATGGGACCCGCCATACTCAGGCGCGGCGAAGCCATGGACGTGCGCCCTCACCCGCATATCGGCCTGTCGACCGTTACCTATCTGTTTGACGGAGCGATCCGCCACCGCGACAGTCTGGGCACCGAAATGGTGATCAAACCGGGCGATGTGAACCTGATGACCGCAGGCCGCGGCATCGTTCATTCCGAACGGTCTCCCGAGGAGATGCGCGGCGGCGACATGGCGATATCCGGGCTGCAGACATGGCTCGCCCTGCCCGACCGGCTTGAGGAGATGGATCCGGCTTTCGCCCACATCGCCACCACGGACCTGCCCGAAATCACCGATCACGGCATTCGCGCCCGCGTGATAATGGGCAGTTTTGGCGGACATGTTTCACCCGTGCCGCAATATACCGGCACGCTTTATGTCGATCTGGCGCTCAAGCCGTCCGCCTCGGCGCCGTTTGACGCCGATTGGGAAGAGCGCGCAATCTATTTGCTAGAAGGCGAGATCGAGATCGCCGGCGACCGGTTCGGTCCCGATCAGCTTCTGGTGTTTCGTCCGGGGGACGCGATCACTGTCACCGCCGGACCAACGGGCGCGCGGATGATGCTGTTTGGCGGCGAGAGCATTGCCACCAAACGCCATATCTGGTGGAACTTCGTCTCCTCGTCCAAGGAGCGGATCGAACAGGCCAAGGCGGAATGGCGCTCGGGCCGGTTCGACATTGTGCCGGGCGACGCGGAAGAGTTCATACCGCTGCCGGAAAGGTGACGGATCACCTGCAACTCGAGCACAGGCCAGCCTGTGGCAAGTACGCCCAGGCCAGCATTTCTCAAACCTGCTCGGGTTTACACACTTCTTTTTACGGGCTACGCGGTGGTCGATTGTGAGGCATGACGTGACAAACAAGCCAGTAACCCCGCTTCTCGACACGGTTCATTATCCCGCCGATTTGAAAAAGATCGATGACAAGCTGTTGCCGCAGCTTGCCCAGGAACTTCGCGCCGAGATGATTGACGCGGTGTCGCGCACCGGCGGGCATCTGGGCGCAGGCCTTGGTGTGGTTGAACTGACCATCGCCATCCACAATGTGTTCGACACACCGCATGACCGGCTGATCTTCGATGTCGGCCACCAATGCTATCCGCACAAGATTCTGACCGGGCGCCGTGATCGCATCCGCACGCTGCGGCAGGAAAGCGGGCTTTCAGGCTTCACCAAGCGCAGTGAAAGCGAGTATGACAATTTCGGCGCGGGCCATTCATCGACCTCTATTTCCGCGGGCCTCGGCATGGCGGTGGCGAGCGGGTTGCAGGGCAAGCGGCGCAATGTGATCTCGGTGATCGGCGATGGCGCGATGTCGGCCGGAATGGCCTATGAAGCGCTCAACAATGCCGGTGCGCTCGACGCGCGGCTGATCGTCATCCTCAATGACAATGACATGTCGATTGCCCCTCCGACCGGGGCAATGAGCGCCTATCTGGCGCGGATGGCGTCCGGCCGCACCTATATGGGCTTCCGCGAGGCCGGCAAGAAACTGACCGCCTATCTCGGCAAAAACATCGATCGCGCCATCACCCGCGCCGTCGAGCATGCCCGCGGTTACGTGACCGGCGGGACCATGTTCGAGGAACTGGGATTTTATCACATCGGCCCGATCGACGGCCACAATCTCGAACACCTGCTGCCGGTGCTGCGCAATGTGCGCGACAATGGTGACGGGCCTGTGCTGATCCATGTGGTGACCCAGAAAGGCAAGGGCTACGCGCCTGCCGAAGCGGCGTCGGACAAGTATCACGGCGTCTCCAGGTTTGACGTGGTGACAGGAACCCAGGCCAAGGCCAAACCGAATGCGCCAAGCTACACCGCCGTGTTCGGTGAAGCGCTGACGCAGGAAGCCTCGCTCGACGACAGGATCGTGGCGATCACCGCCGCCATGCCCGGCGGCACCGGAATTGACAAGTTTTCCAAGGTGCATCCGACCCGCAGCTTCGATGTCGGGATCGCCGAACAGCACGCCGTGACCTTTGCGGCAGGTTTGGCGAGCGAGGGCATGAAGCCGTTCTGTGCGATTTACTCGACCTTCCTGCAACGCGCCTATGATCAGGTTGTCCACGACGTGGCGATCCAGAAACTGCCGGTCAGGTTTCCGGTTGACCGGGCCGGATTTGTCGGCGCTGACGGCGCCACCCATGCCGGTTCGTTCGACACGGCCTATCTTGCCTGCCTGCCCGGTTTCGTGGTGATGGCGGCATCAGACGAGGCCGAACTCAAGCACATGGTGCGCACCGCAGCGGCCTATGACGAAGGCCCGATCTCGTTCCGCTACCCGCGCGGCGAAGGGGTCGGCGTCGAGATGCCCGAACGCGGAGAGATCCTCGAAATCGGCAAGGGCCGAATCATGCGCGAAGGCTCAAAAGTGGCGCTGCTGTCGTTCGGCACGCGGCTGGCGGAATGCCTGGTTGCAGCCGAAGATCTTGATGCCGCAGGACTGTCGACCACCGTGGCCGATGCACGGTTCGCCAAACCGCTCGATCATGACCTGATCCGTCAACTGGCGCGTCACCACGAGATTCTGATCACCATCGAGGAAGGCTCGGTGGGCGGTTTCGGCAGCCAGGTGTTGCAGTTGCTCACGTCCGAGGGCCTGCTTGATGGCGGCTTGCGCGTCCGCTCCATGGTGATGCCGGACATCTTCGTCGATCACGCCTCGCCCGAGGTGATGTATGGCCGCGCCGGTCTTGACCGCAAGGGCATTGTCGACACGGTGTTTCGCACCCTGAACGGGACGAGCCGTGACAGCGCCCAGGTAACCCTCCTGAAACCATAAGTATTTGCCGCCGCCTAACCACGTCTTTTGGTCGTTCCGAAACGCCTTTTTGCTAGTCTTCTCGAAACAAAAGAAGACTGTGGGGTGTTTTGACAATGACGACGAAAACCGCAAAGCAACTTTGCGCCGACATGATTATGACGGCATCCCTGGCATTGTTCGGCTTGATCCCGGCTGCTCGGGCGGATGCGCAACCGACCTATGACCGGCGTATCGAGGAAGCCGCGATCCGCATGTTGCAGCCCAAGCTTGGCGACATTCGCGGCTCGCTGGATCTCAACACCGAAGACCATCTGTTCCCGCCCTTGAGCGAACGACCGGAGGTCCGCAAGCAGGCGCGCATACCTGCAGCCTTGCTGACTGGCCATAGCGAAGGCAGCCTGATCAGCTACTGAAGCCCGCAAAACCGCACAAAACGCTTGCCCTGACACCGCTTCCGGGCGAAGACGGCGGCATGACATCCCCCTCCTCCCGCACTCCGCCTGACCGCGACCGGCTGGACCAGACCCTGGTCCGGCTCGGCCTGTACGAGAGCAGGTCGCGGGCACGTGACGCGATTGCGCGCGGCGCGGTTAAGGTCGACGGCAAGGTGGTGGCAAAACCCGGCGCGCTGGTTGCGGCATCGGCACCGATTGCGCTGTGCGATCCGGCGCGCGACTATGTCTCGCGGGCGGCGCTGAAACTCAAAGCCGGCCTCGAAACCTTCGGCTTCGACCCGGCAGGACGCGCCGCGCTTGATATCGGCGCCTCGACCGGCGGCTTCACCCAGATCTTGCTTCAGGCGGGCGCAAGCCATGTCCTCGCCGTCGATGTCGGCCATGACCAGCTTCACCCCTCGCTTGCATCTGATCAGCGGGTCAGCAATCGCGAAGGCCTGAACGCGCGTGAGTTGACCCGCGATCATCTCGAAGGCCGCGAGATCGGGGCGGTTGTCTCCGATGTGAGTTTCATTTCGCTGAAGCTGGCGCTGCCCGCCGCGCTCGACCTGGCATCGTCCGGCGCCTTCGCGGTGCTGCTGGTCAAGCCGCAATTCGAGGCCGGGCGGGCCGCAATCGGCAAGGGCGGATTGCTCAAGGATGCCGCGCAGGGACCGGTCATCGCCGAAGATCTCGCCGCCTGGCTCGGATCCCGTCCGGGCTGGAGCGCCACCGGGCCGATTGCCTCGCCGATTGAAGGCAGCGACGGCAACCACGAATTTCTCATTGGAGGCGTCAAGGCATGAGCGCACACAAACTGGACATCATCCGGCTGGGTGGACAGGGCGACGGCATCGCCGAAACCCCCGGCGGCCAGATCTTCGTGCCGTTCACCCTGCCCGGCGACGTGGTCAACGTGGCCCTGGAGAAAAATCGCGCCTCGCTGATGTCGGTGCTTGAGCCTTCTGCCGACCGGGTGACGCCGCCCTGCCCGCATTTCGGCCCGGACCTTGAGAATGCCGGCTGCGGCGGCTGCGCACTGCAGCATATGGCCGATGCGGCCTACCGCGAGTGGAAGCGCGGTCTGGTGGTCTCGGCGCTGGAAGGCCGCGGCATCAAGGCCGAAGTGGGCCCTCTGGTCGCCTGCGCGCCGGGCACACGCCGACGGGTGGTGTTTGCCGCCCGGCGCACCGAGAAAGGCGCCATACTCGGCTTCAACCGCGCGGCCAGCCACCAGATCGTGGCGATCGAGAGCTGCGTTGTCGCGACCGGCCGGATCAACCGGGCGCTGCCAAGCCTGCGGCGTCTGGCGACGGCGGTGGCGGTCGGTCGGGAGGCGTTCCACTTCTCCGTGCTCGATGCCGAACCGGGCCTCGACATCGCGGTCGACGCGCCGTTCAAGCTGAGCGAACCGGACCGGCTGCGGATCATTTCCGCGGTGCGCGCCGAACAGCCGGTGGCGCGGCTGAGCTTCAATGGCGAGATCCTGATCGAAAAACATCCGCCGCAGCTCACATTCGGCAGCGTGGTGGTCAGCCCGCCGCCGGGAGGTTTCGTGCAGGCAAGTCATGAGGCCGAGACCGTCATGGGTGATCTGGTCGCAGACCATCTGAAAAAATCCAAGCGGGTGGTGGATCTGTTTTCCGGCTCCGGCACCTTCACGCTGAGGCTTGCGGCACACGCGCACATTCACGCCGTGGAAGGCGATGGAGCGTCGCTGGCAGCCCTCGACAAGGCGGCGCGGCGGGCGCAGGGGTTAAAGCCGGTGAGCGTGGAAAAGCGCGACCTGTTCCGCCGTCCGCTGATGGTAGCCGAACTCAAGCCCTATCAAGGCCTGGTGTTCGACCCGCCGCGCGCCGGCGCCGAGGTGCAGGTGGCCGACATTGCCCGCTCGACAGTGAAACACATCGCCGCGGTTTCGTGCAACCCGGTGACGCTGGCGCGCGATCTCGAGATCCTGATCAAGGGCGGCTACAGGATCATGTCGGTCACGCCGATCGACCAGTTCCTGTGGTCCAGCCATGTCGAGGTTGTGGCGCTGCTGGAACGGCCGAAACGGTAGGGGGACTTCGTCCATCCGTCACCCCCGGACTCCATGGCCTGAGCCTTCGCTTTTTGCCGTCACCCCGGACTTGAGCCTGAGTCCAGCCCGCCCAAGTTCTTGGGCGGAAAGAGTCCCTGACCCGGCAGACGCCGGGTCGCTGGATACCGGATCGGGGTCCGGTATGACGGGGTGGAGAGACAATGCCCACCACACATCCCATCAGCCACACCAAAACCCCGCGCGCGAAAAATTCGCCGGCGGTCTGGGGGCAGTCTTATCGTCCGGATATGATCCGGACTTGTGGGGCACGGGCGACAGGCCCGTGGTGGATGGAAGAAGTGGCTTGGCGCATATCACCCGCGCCCCACCGGTGAGGGACACCTGCACCTTCCGGGCGCAAGTGGGCCTCCTTCCTGCAAAGCTTGACGCGAGCCCTAGGCGGTTTCGTTTTGTTCGGCTCTTTGGAAACCGAACACCGCCCTCTCCCACCCACGCCCGACAGAATGGATCCGTCAGACGCGGCAGGGATGGGTCAGGCCGACGTTTGTGGTGATGCCACATGCTGTGGCCGGGCAGCCCGCCCGACCAGAGATGCGGATCAAACGCCGCCGGATGCAGCCCAAACAGGCGGCAGCCGGTTCCGGCCATTCGCGCGAGTACCCTTGCCCTGATCCACCTCGATCCGGCAGGCCCCCGCGCTGACCGGGGTGTTGCTTCGCAAGTTTTTGGCCCGCAGGTACGGTGCCCGCGCGCCAAAACTCACCGCCTTCCGCCGGCCAGAGCTCCGTCAGCCCCGGCCATCCGTTGGAACGGAAGGTTTGCGAAGTATCGCACGGGGCGAAAAGGTGGGGAAAAAAGTGTGGCAGATATTTTTTGCAGGAGGTGCGGGTGACGCGGTGGCGCGAGGAATTTCGGGGACAGTTTGATTTTTCGTGCGTTGCGCGAAAAAGCAAACTGTCCCCTGCCTTGCTCACTTCAGCCGAAAGACGCCTATTTCTTCCGCATCATGAAGGCCTGGAAGGCGGCCAGCGCTTCGGCACTTTTGAGGCGGTCGGCGAAGAGTTCGGCTTCCTCGCGCATGCGGGCGATCACGGCGTCCGGATCGGGTTTGACCAGCTTGCGCGAGATGGCCAGCGCCTGCGGCGGCTTTTGCGCCAGGTTTTCAGCGGCGGCGAACACTGCCGGTTCGAGTTCTTCGGCACTGACCACCTTGTAGATCAGACCGGATCTTTCGGCCTCCTCGCCCGAGACCGGAATTCCGGCGGCGAGCAGCGCGAAGGCTTTCTGGTGACCCATGACGGCAGGCGCCAGCAGGCTGGAACCGGCTTCAGGCACCAGCGCCAGATCGACAAAGGGGGTGTGAAAGCGCGAATCCGGCGTGGCGAAAGTCAGGTCGCAATGCATGTGGATGGTGGTGCCGACGCCGATCGCCAGACCGTCGACGCCGGAAACAATCGGCTTTTTGGCGGTTGCCAGGCTGGCGAGGAAATCGAGCACCTCGGTGCCCATCGAGCCACCCATGGCCACCGCCATGAAATCCTGCATGTCGTTGCCTGATGAAAAGGCACCGGGCGTACCGAGCATCACGTGGACGCGCACAGTGTCATCGCGATCGCCTTCGATCAGCGCCCTGGCCATGGTCGAATACATGGCACGGGTGATGGCATTTTTCTTCTCGGGCCGGTTGAAGCGGATGACGTTGATGGCGCCGGTCTCGCCGGCGCGTTCGATGACGATGTGATCGGTCATTTCTGTCCCCTTGAGGATCGCGCCGGGGCTGGTCCGGCTGTGGGAAGATCAGGCAAGCGCCGCGCTTGCGTTTTCAAGGCTCGCCGCGCCAGCCGTGGAGCTTGACAAAAGCCCCTTGGTCTCAGGCGCCAGATTGGCGGCGGCGAAACGCGCAAGCGCTGCCCGGCCGGCAGCCTCCGGCGCGTCCTGATCAGTCAGTGCGCCGCGCGCCAGCATGGCGACAGTGGCGGTCAGGCCAAACAGCCGCAGGTAAGGCGTGGCCCCGGTCAGCGCATCGGTCTGGCGGTCTTCCGACATGGCCGAGCGCATGTAGGCGGTGGCGGTCTCGAGATCGGCGATTGCCGCGTCGAGTTGACCGGCAACGCCTTCAAATGCCGGCAAATTGGAGGCGCGAATAGCCTCCGCATCGGCCTTGAAGTCCGCGATGAAGGCGGCAACGGTTGCGCCATCCGACAAGGGAAGCTTGCGCATCACCAGATCGATCGCCTGAATGCCGTTGGTGCCCTCGTAGATCGGCGCGATGCGGGCATCGCGCAGCAGCCGTGCCGCACCGGTTTCCTCGATGAACCCCATGCCGCCATGCACCTGCACGCCGAGCGAGGCGACCTCGAAACCGATATCGGTGGCAAACGCCTTGGCGATCGGGGTGATCAGACCGGCGCGTTCGGACCAGGCCTTGGCCTCGTCGCCTTCGCTGACACGGGCCATGTCGAGCGCCTCGGCGCAGGAATAGCAAATCGCGCGGGCTCCTTGCGTCAGCGCCTTCATGGTCATCAGCATGCGGGCGACATCGGGGTGTTCGATAATCGGGCTCATGCCTTCGCCCTTGTGGCCGGGCGCGCGGCCCTGGGTGCGGTCCCTGGCGTAGGCGAGCGCCTTCTGGTAGGCGGTTTCGGCAACCGCCACGCCCTGCATGCCGACGGCAAGACGGGCGTTGTTCATCATCGTGAACATGCAGGCAAGACCGCGATTTTCCTCGCCGATCAGCCAGCCGACGGCGCCAGGCTCGCTGCCGAACTTGCCGTCGCCGTAGATCATGGTGCAGGTCGGCGAGGCGTGAATGCCGAGCTTGTGCTCGAGCCCGGAGCAGAACACATCATTGCGCTCGCCCAGCGATCCGTCATCGCCGACAAAGAATTTCGGCACCAGAAACAGCGAGATACCGCGTGTGCCGGCAGGAGCGTCAGGCAATCGCGCCAGCACCAGATGGACGATATTGTCGGTGAAATCATGCTCGCCATAGGTGATGAAGATCTTCTGGCCGTAAATCCGGTAGGTGCCGTCGCCGACAGGCACGGCGCGCGCCTTGAGCGCATTGAGATCGGAACCGGCCTGCGGCTCGGTGAGGTTCATCGTCCCCATCCATTCGCCGGTTACCAGCTTTTCGAGATACTTTGCCTTGAGCTCATCGGAGGCATGCTTGTCCAGCGCCTCGATCGCACCCATGGTCAGGATCGGTCCGATGGCAAAGGCGAGTGATGCGGAGTTCCACATTTCGAGTGCCGCCACGGACAGCAGCATCGGCAGGCCCTGGCCGCCGAATTCCTCAGGGCCGGTCAGGCCGTTCCAGCCGCCCGCGATCCAGTTCTGGTAGAGTTCCTTCCAGCCCGGCGGCGTCGTCACCGCGCCATCGGCCAGAACCGAACCTTTACGGTCGCCGATCTCGTTGAGGGGGGCCACTTCATCGGAGGCGAAACGTCCGGCTTCAGCAAGAATGGCGTCGACAAGATCCTCACCCAGATCACCGAAACGACCGGCATCGAGCGCCTTGCGAAGGCCCGCAACCGATTTGAGCGTGTGAGCGATTTCCTCTACCGGCGCACGATACATGTGATTTCCTCCCTGCTTTCAGGCTTCCATTGCGGCATGATGGTATTCCGCCATGGCTAAGTGGTTTTTACGTAAACGTCAATTTGGGTGTTGGACTTTGACCCGCGTTTTCCCAGGACCCCTGATGCCGTGGCGTCCCGGGTCAAAACAAGTTTGGCTCTTGTAAAACCAAAACGAAGATCTTCGCAACGGGTGAGGCTGGATGATTATGGTGCGGATGGCGGGAAAACACGCACCTTGCGATCAGGGCTGCGGGATAGCACCGGGTTACAAGGATTGCGCGGCAGGGCTGCGAGAGCATCACCGCGTCCACCGCAGACCGGTTCCCCAACCAGCAGGTTTGAGCAGTCTGGGCGGTTCATTCCGGTATGATGGAATCCCGCGTGACACGCCTTTTGTTGCGTCGACAGGGTGTGCCTGCTAGAGCGGCGACAGGTTTATTGGACAGATCATGGCGCGTATTCTCCCTATCCCGGACCCAGCCACGCTCGGGCTTGCAATCCAAGCTTTGCGGCGTGGCGAAGCCGTGGCGATTCCGACAGAGACAGTGTACGGGCTGGCCGCAGATGCCACCAATGCCGCCGCGATTGCCTCCATCTACGAGGCCAAGGGACGCCCGCGCTTCAATCCGTTGATTTCGCATGTGTCCGATATCGAGATGGCGAAAGCGCATGTGCAGTTCTCGCCGCTTGCGGAAAAGCTTGCCGAAGCGTTCTGGCCCGGCGCGCTGACGCTGGTGCTGCCGCTGAGCCAGACCAGCGGAATTCATCCGCTTGCCACAGCCGGATTGCCCACCGCGGCTGTGCGCATGCCGGAAGGGTTTGCCCGCGATCTGATTGCCGCGTTCGGACAGCCGCTTGCCGCGCCGAGCGCCAACCGCTCGGGCCGCGTCAGCCCGACATCGGCCCGGCACGTCATGGAGGATCTCGGCGAGCGTATCGGCCTGATCCTGGACGGCGGCAGTTGCCGCATCGGCGTGGAATCGACCATACTGGCCGTGGAAGACGGCGGCTTGCGGCTGCTCAGACCCGGAGGCATCCCGGTCGAAGCCATTGAAGAAATCACCGGCCGGCCGGTCGAGCGCCATGCATCACTGTCGGGGGAAACCCTCATCGCACCGGGGATGCTGGTGTCGCATTACGCGCCGGATGCCAAAGTGCGCTTGAATGTCACCGATGTCAGGCCTGGCGAAGTTTTGATCCGGTTTGGCGGAGCGCCGGTCGAGGGAGAAGACAAAGCCGTGGCGATCATGGATTTGTCGCCTTCCGGCGATTTGCGCGAAGCCGCCGCGAACCTGTTTGATTATTTCAAACGCGCCGATGCATCGGGTGCATCAGCGATCGCCGTGGCGCCGATTCCAGCTCACAGCCTGGGCGAAGCCATCAATGACCGGCTGACCCGGGCCGCCGCGCCGCGCGACTAGCCGATTGTGCCGACAGGGTTTCACCCCGGCGAAATGTGGCCTACCCGGTCAACAGCGGCGTGTTGATGATCTTCTTGAACAGGGTTGTCATGGCATGGCTGATACCTTCGGTCGGGCTCACCTCGAAGAACCATCCCGGGGAGGCACATTCTTCCATCAGAACCGGAATTTCGCTCTGGAACGGCGCGATCCACGAATTGTACCAGTTATTGGTCGGAAGCGGCAGGTAGGTGGTGTAAAGCACCGCGATCTTGAAGCCATCGTCCTTCAACGCCTTGCAGTAAGTGACATCAATCGGCTCCTGGCACCTGCCGCCGGAGGTGGTGTTTTTCGTGCAATCGGCGGGCTTGTAGCTGTCACCCACGCCATCGGACACGAAGAACAGGATTTTCTCCGGTGAAGACGCCGTCAGACCAGCTCCGGCAACTCCCATTTTCTCACCGATCTGTTTCAGCGCACGGTCAAAATCGGTCTGCTGGTCATTGTCGTATCCCTGCTGGGGGATCGACATCAGTTCGACCCCGCCGGCTTTCGATTTTGCATTGGTCAGGTCAGCCGTCGGAGCAACCACCTCGAGCAGCTTTGTATCTTCGGCCTTCTCGCCGAAAGTGTAGACACCCATACGATACTGGCTCGGGGACTTGCGGGACTCCTTGGCCGTATCCATCAAAGCCGCAGCCGCCTGCGCCACCACGTTGATGCGGGTGGTTACGCCAAGACTTTTCGCAAGATTGTAATAACTGCCAAGATCTTCCACACCATCCTTGACAATATGGCAGGCAAAAGCGCATTTGTCGGATGTATTTGCAACCATCGTTGCCACATCCACCGGCGTCGCGCCCACACCCATTGATGGCGTGTTGTCAAGCAGCAGGTAAAAATCCCGATAGACCTCGGTTTGATATTCGACGGTGGCGCTGCCTGCGACCTTGATATTATCCTGGCCCAGCACTCTGGACAGAGTGGTGGGAACAGAAACCACATAGCTGATGACGGAATACAGGATCCCGTTCTTTTTCACGACTTTTGCTTCGATACTGTCAACAGTGAAACCTGTCTCGTTCTCAAGCTGAGCCTTGAAGAAGGTGACGGAGTCCGATTTACCAATGGCAATCTCGCCGTCACCCGACATCGCAAGAGCTGTCTGTACACCATCGGAGCTTTCCGAAATTGCCGCAACCGCGGCGGCGTCAGCCGCGCCTTGCACCTGAGTATTGACGGCACTCGCATTGGAGTAATCAAGAGCCAGTCCGGCCGCGCCAACAACCGGCACCAGCAAAACAGCGAACATCAATCCGAAATTGCCTGAACGATCTCTGAGAAAATGCTGCATAGTGGATCACCCTCTTATCCATAGTTTTCTAGACCCAAAAAGCTAAGAAACGTTGAAACCGGTATTTCGGGTTTCATTGCATCCCGGTTTCGCGTCCTGACACTCCCTCTCGCACGCCCTCCGACACGTCTTCCTGCACAGGCTGAACAAGGTGCAAAACGCGTTTGCGGCACTCGACTTCAGACCGGCGCGGCGATACACATTTTTGCATGCTGACACCCTTGATCGATTCCGCGCTGATTGAGCGTTTTGCCGCGATAACAGGCGCGCGTTACGCCGTGACCTCCCCGACCGACATTGCCCCGCATCTGATCGAGCTGCGCGGCCTTTTCCAGGGCGAAAGTCCGCTGGTGCTGCGCCCGGCCAACACCGAAGAAGTTTCGGCGATCATGCGGCTGGCATACGAGACCGGCACCGCCGTGGTGCCGCAGGGCGGCAATACCGGTCTGGTTGGCGCGCAAACGCCGCGGGCCGGGAAAGGCGAGATCGTGCTGTCACTGTCACGGCTCAACAAGATCCGCTCGCTCGATCCGGTCGGCCAGACTATGCTGGCCGAGGCCGGCGTCGTGCTTGCGCAGGCGCAACAGGCTGCCCATGACCAGGGATTGCTGTTTCCGCTGTCGCTGGGATCGGAAGGCTCGTGCCAGATCGGCGGCAACCTCTCGTCCAATGCCGGCGGAACCGCGGTTCTCGCCTACGGCAACATGCGTCAGCTCTGTCTCGGGCTCGAGGTGGTGCTGCCCGACGGGGAAATCTGGCAGGGACTCAGATCGCTGAAGAAAGACAATACCGGCTATGATCTGCGCGACCTGTTCATCGGCGCGGAAGGCACGCTTGGCGTGATCACCGCGGCCATGCTGAAACTGTTCCCCGCACCGCGCGGTCACGAGACCATCTTTGCCGGCGTCGACAATCCGGAAACCGCGCTCAGGCTATTCCGTCTGGCGCAGGATTATTGCGGACATTCGCTGACCGGTTTCGAATTGATGCCACGCATCGGCGTCGAATTCACGGTGAGGCACATAGAAGGCATTCGCGATCCGCTTGGCGAGCCGCATCCGTGGTACGCGCTCATCGATATTTCATCGGGTCAATCGCAGGAAGCCGCACGGGCGATGCTGGAAGGCCTGTTCATCGCCGCCGATGAACAGGGACTGATCCGCGATGCCGCCGCCGCCGAGACCGAGGCGCAACGCCAGGCCTTCTGGAACCTGAGGGAATCGCTGTCGTGGGCACAGAAGCCCGAAGGCGGCTCTATCAAGCATGATGTCTCTGTTCCGGTGGCGCAGGTACCCAAGTTCCTGGCCCGCGCCGACCAGGCGGTGCTGAAGGCAATGCCTGACGCACGCATTGTCGCCTTCGGCCACATGGGTGATGGCAATATCCATTACAACATCTCGCAGGCCCCCGGCGCCGACACGGATGCCTTTCTGGCGCGCTGGAGCGAGATGAGCAAAATCGTGCATGAAATCGTGCTGGATCTGAACGGGTCGATCTCCGCCGAGCACGGCATAGGACAACTCAAGCGCGACGAGCTTGCCGCCATCAGGTCGCCCGTCGAAATCGCGCTGATGCACAAGATCAAGGATGCGTTTGATCCCAAGGGCATTATGAATCCAGGCAAGGTGCTTGTCTCCCGGTAACCTTTCCAAATCGGAAATGGGACGGTGGTCTTTCGCTAACCATTTCCAATGCATAGCTTTTCTTAACCCAGAATTTTAAGCCGACGGGAACGGCATTGGGTCATGTTGCTTCGTGTGAGAGGGCGAAAAGCCCCGGATGAGAAGACCGGATAACCGGCTCTCAAGAGTTACAGAGGCGTTAGACATGACCAATACCGTATTGAAGCCCGTATGGGCCGGGTTCGAATTGCGGCTCGATCCAAACCACTTCCCGCAGCGCGTGTCCTATGCGGCGCGTGACGAGCGTGACGAAATTTCGGTAACACTCGACAACCGCGGAGCCGTTATCCGTAAAGTCCTGTCGAAATCGGGACTGCCGTTGTCGATTGCCCTGCCCGCTCGCGCCTTCAAGGGTGTCGCCGCGCGGGCTATCGATCATGGCGACGGCACGGTGACAGTGACACTGGAACTGCACCACACCGACCCGGCCCTGTGCGTGCCGCTTCTGGTCGCCCATGATCTCGATGACATTGCCGCCGACTGGCGCGCCTGGGCCGAACTCTACGGCCTGCCGATGATGATGGTGGAAGCCGATGGCGTTGCCCGCCCGCTTGAAGACGGAACACCGCTGTCGACCGGCGGCGCGCCATCGCGGCGGCGCCGTCATCACCAGATCGCCGATCGCCGGCCGCGTTTCCTCGTGCGCCGCTCGACTGGCAAGATGGGTTTTCGCATGAAAATCGAAGGCCGCGAGATCATCGCCCGCCGCTGACAGGCCAAATTCTATCACCAGGACAAGACCCGGTTGCCGGAAACGGCGACCGGGGTTTTTATGTTCAGGTGAGAAGCGAAGTGATCAGGCCGAGAAAGACGATCAGGCCAACGTGGCTGTTGAGCTTGAACAGCGCCAGGCATTGGTCGGCATTGTCAATGTCGATGACACGGATTTGCCAGCCGAGCATGATCACGGCGACCGCCAGACCAACATAGGCAGGCCAGGCGACAGCGCTCAGCCAGAACGCCGCAAGCGCCATGGCGGTAAACAGCGCGTAAAACAGCACAAGCCAGATCTTGGTGTTGTTGCCGAACAGGCGCGCGGTGGAACGCACGCCGACCAGCGCATCGTCCTCCTTGTCCTGATGGGCGTAGATGGTGTCGTAGCCGATGGTCCAGGCAATCGCGCCGATGTAGAGCAGGACCGGCGGCCAGGCCAGTTCTCCAAACAAGGCCGCCCAGCCCATCAACGCACCCCAGGAAAATGCCAGGCCGAGAAAGAACTGCGGCCAGTCGGTGAAGCGCTTGGCGAAGGGGTAGATCACCACCACACCAAGCGAGGCGATGCCAAGCAGAATCGAAAACCCGTTGAACTGAAGCAGCACAAGAAGGCCGACCAGCGCCTGGACAACGACAAAGACCGTGGCGGCGAAACGGGAGATCCGCCGCGAGGGAAGCGGCCGCGAACGGGTGCGCGCCACCTTGGCATCAATCCTGTAGTCGACCAGATCATTCCAGGTGCAGCCGGCGCCGCGCATGGCGATGGCGCCGACCATGAACAGGAAAAGATGCCCGAGCGTCAACGCCGGATACCAGACCGTATCCAGATTGGCGGGAGAACTGGCAACATTGGCGGCAAGAGCCGAGGACCAGAAGCACGGCCACATCAGCAATTGCCAGCCAATCGGGCGGTCCCATCGGGCAAGCTGGGCATGCGGCCAGAGCGCGCGCGGCAGCACCCGGTAAACCCAATTGCCCGACGGCGCATCGGCGACGCGGGCATTCTGTTCAGCAGTCTTTCTCGATGATTTTGACATGGTGTGACTGTTGCCCGCAGCGCCGCGCGCCGTCAAGTTGCGAGCCTGTCGATTTGCATCATGGCGCATCTCGATGATGAGTTCGGCCTTGTTGCCTTGACGCTGCGGCCGCTATTGCCTACCCCGTCCGCAGTTGGCCGCATGCTGCGCGCGGAACGGAAAATGGAGACCTTCAATGATGAATGTGCTGTTGATCGGGTCCGGTGGCCGCGAACATGCGCTGGCCTGGAAGATCGCCCAGTCGCCGATGCTCGGCACACTGCATGCAGCGCCCGGCAACCCGGGCATCGCCGAACATGCAAGCCTGAGTGACGTGGACGTCTTCGACCATGACGCCGTTGTCGCCCTGTGCCGGGACAAGGCCATCGACCTGGTGGTGGTCGGGCCCGAGGCGCCGCTGGTGGCAGGGCTTGCCGACGCGCTGAGCGATGCCGGCATCGCCGTATTCGGGCCATCGGCGCTTGCGGCACAGCTTGAAGGCTCCAAGGGCTTTACCAAGGATCTTTGCGCCCGCGAAAACATCCCCACCGGGGCCTATCAGCGGTTCAACAATGCCCCCAAGGCCAAGGCCTATGCGCGGGCGCAGGGCGCGCCGATCGTGATCAAGGCCGACGGGCTGGCCGCAGGCAAGGGCGTCACCGTGGCAATGACCATGCAGGATGCGCTCGCCGCCATAGACGATTGCTTCGAAGGCGCTTTTGGCGAGGCCGGCGCCGAGGTGGTGGTCGAGGAATTCCTGCATGGCGAGGAGGCGAGCTTCTTCTGCCTGTGCGACGGCAAGACCGCCCTGCCGTTTGGCACAGCGCAGGATCACAAGCGGGTGGGAGACGGCGACACCGGCCCCAACACCGGCGGGATGGGCGCCTATTCTCCCGCGCCGGTGCTGACACCGGAGCTGATCGCGCAGACCATGTCGGAGATCATCGAGCCGACCATGCGCGGCATGGCGGCAATCGGCGCACCGTTCAGCGGCGTGCTTTACGCCGGACTGATGATCGACGACACCGGCCCCAAGCTGATCGAATACAATGTCCGGTTCGGCGATCCGGAATGCCAGGTGCTGATGATGCGGCTCAAGGACGACATCCTGGTGCTGCTGAAGGCCGCAGCCGACGGCGGGCTGGAGCATGTCTCGGCCCGCTGGAGCGATGACGCGGCGCTGAGCGTGGTGATGGCGGCGGAAGGCTATCCGGGCACGCCAAAGAAAGGCACGCCGATTTCCGGCCTGACTGCTGCAGAAGCGGACGGCGCCAAGGTGTTTCATGCCGGAACAGTGCTCAAGGACGATCAGCTGCTGGCCAATGGCGGGCGTGTTCTCAACGTCACCGCTCGCGGTGCCGACGTCACAACCGCCCGGACACTGGCCTATGCAGCGGTTGATGCGATTGACTGGCCGGGCGGATTTTGCCGCCGCGACATCGGCTGGCGGGCGGTCGAGCGCGAGAAAAATTAACGGCGCGTTTACCGCATCCAAAAACCGGATCGTAACGGCCCCTTGCTAGAGTGCACTCACCAAAACCGGAGATTCCGCATCAAACGGAGCCGGACAGAACGGGAGTATGCGCCATGATGAGATTGTTGATCACCGCCACGATGTGCGTTGGCGCGGGAGCGGCCAGCGCCGGCTCAATCGAATCCTTCGCGCCGACGCTGAGCACCCGGACCAGCATTGTTGAAGTGGGCTGCCCGTCCTGCACCCGCGCAATCAAGGAAAAAGCCGCCGAAGAGGCCGAGGTCAAGCTCGCGCCCGGCGAACAGATCATCGAGGTGCGCAATATCGATGGCGAGATGATGATCTACCGGACGGAGAACTGGCTCGGCGGCTCGCCCGTCACCATGGTTCGCAAGGCCGATGAAACCGATCTCATCGCACTCGGCGTGGCCGCACCGGAAACCAACCAGATCGCCGACGCTGACAAGACAGCCGGCAGCGAGACCGACCAGCCGGTTACCGCCGAAGCCACGGGCGAGCCGCCGCTGTTTGAACCGGTCATTGCCAACACGGCACCGGGGATCGACAAGATCACCAAGACATCCGCGCTCGGCGACATGCCGGTTGAGCCGTTCAATCCCG
>TARA_R110002051_G_scaffold269806_1_pt1 | contig 46070 bp, 34 predicted proteins | sample TARA_R110002051 | Tara Oceans TARA_R110002051 (sample SAMEA4397023) | marine metagenome | biome: Polar Biome; feature: [MES] marine water layer (ENVO:01000295) within the mesopelagic zone...; material: water (ENVO:00002006), including particulate matter (ENVO:01000060) such... | reverse complement strand
AGGATATGTAGCAGCCATACGTTGTGCACAACTAGGAATGAAAACTGCAATAATTGAAAAATATTCCACCCTAGGGGGAACATGTTTAAATGTAGGGTGTATTCCTTCCAAGGCCATGTTAGATTCTTCGCATCATTATGAAGATGCAACCAAGCATTTTGAAGAGCATGGTATTGAAATTCCTGGTGAGATAAAAGTAAACTTGGAAAAAATGATTGCCCGTAAGCAAGGTGTTGTTGATCAAACTACTAAGGGTATTGAATTCTTAATGGATAAGAATAAAATTACCGTTTACCAAGGTGTAGGTGGTTTTAAGGATGCAACTCATGTAAACATTAAAAAGAATGACGGTAAGACCCAAGAAATAGAAGCGAAGAATATTATTATCGCAACTGGTTCTAAACCTTCCACTCTACCTTTTATAAAAATAGATAAAGAACGTATTATTACTTCTACCGAGGCTTTAGAGCTTAAAGAAGTACCAAAGCATATGATTGTTATTGGTGGAGGTGTTATTGGTCTAGAATTGGGTCAGGTATATAAAAGGCTTGGAGCGGAAGTTACTGTTGTTGAATATTTGGATCGTATTATTCCAGGTATGGATGGTGCGCTTTCTAAAGAATTGACCAAGGTATTAAAAAAGCAAAAAGTGAAGTTTGCATTATCGCACCAGGTTAAGTCTGTTGAAAGAAAAGGTGATAAGGTTATCGTTAAGGCCGATGATAAAAAAGGTCAAGAAATAGTTTTTGAAGGTGATTATTGCTTAGTTGCTGTAGGTAGAAAAGCATATACAGACGGATTGAATGCGGATGCTGCAGGTGTAAAATTAGATGAAAGAGGGAAAGTTATTGTTGATAATCATTTAAAAACGAATGTTGATAATATCTATGCAATTGGTGATGTAATTAAAGGTGCTATGTTGGCGCATAAGGCGGAAGAAGAAGGTACTTTAGTCGCTGAAATATTGGCAGGTCAAAAACCACATATAGATTATAACTTAATTCCTGGAGTAGTATATACTTGGCCAGAAGTTGCTGCTGTTGGTAAAACAGAAGAGGAATTAAAGGAAGCAGGAGTAGCGTACAAGGTAGGTCAATTTCCTATGCGTGCTTTAGGTCGTGCAAGAGCAAGTATGGATACGGACGGTTTTGTAAAAATTCTTGCAGATAAAAACACCGATGAAGTTTTAGGGGTACATATGATTGGTGCGCGTTGTGCAGATTTAATTGCCGAAGCAGTAACTGCTATGGAATTTAGAGCATCTGCTGAAGATATCTCTAGAATGAGCCATGCTCACCCTACCTATGCAGAAGCTGTTAAAGAAGCGGCATTAGCGGCTACAGATGATCGCGCTTTACATGTTTAAAAAAGTAGAATTACACTATAAAAAAAGCAGCCAATGGGCTGCTTTTTACTTTTAATGAGTTAAAATCTAGTTTTTAATTAATCCTAAAACCCGTAATATTTTCTCTGTTACCGTTCTTAAAAGTTCAAAAACTATAATCGCTATTTGTTCCAAGTAAATTCTTGTAGAAGATAAAAAGGTAGAAATGGTTGATTTTATTTCTTCTTTATGATTTTCATATTTCAAAGCCAAAAAAGTACTGGCAATCATGAATAAAATTGCACCTGGTATTGCTATCCAAGGATTTAATGAATGATGAAAAAAGCGATACAAGCCAATTCCAGTAAAGCTACCATATAGTAAAATGAAGTGAATTATATAAATAGATAATGTGCTTTGTCCTATTCTTAACCAAGTGGCATTCTTAAGTACTTTTCTAAGTAGTATGAATATGGAAAAAACAATAAGTACATCTCCTAAACGTATAAATAAATAATTGTTATTAAATATTTGTTGAAATAATTCAATTCCTGTAATATCATAAACAGAAAGGAAAATATCTGAAGAAGCAAATAGTAAGATAACTCCAATAGCAACATATATAGGAACGATATAAGTATACAGATTTTTGCTATCCTGGTACTTTGAAAATATGACAGACATAAAACTACCTATGGTTGCATAGCCTAGCCAAGGAATTATGGTGAATACAGAGCCATTTGCTTTCGTTAAATAATTAGCAAAAATCTGTGGTAAAAACTCAAAACTAGCGGCTTTGTAAAGTGGTTCAAATACAAATAATACAATCGTTGTTGACAGTAGTATAGTTGGGAAAATCCATCTTTTTTTTGCAAAAGTAAGTATGTAAAACCCTATAATAAACAATAAAGAAAGACCAATACAATGGAGCACATCTACCAAATAAAATGAATCGTAGATTTCCCCTTTAAGTAAGCCAAATAAGTTCATTCTTAAGAGGTATGCAATTACCAAAAGCTCAATGCCGCGCTTAATTCCCTTTTTTACACGCGGGTTAGCCCAGCCGGTTTGGGGAGATTTTATTAATAAAAAAGTAAATATGAAACCCGATACCGTAAAAAATACCGGAGCCGTAATGCCTCTAAAATATTTCCATGTACTAAACAGTATGTTAGAGTCGTTCCGATAGGCATTATCTAGCAAGCCGTCAATGAAATGACCTTGTAACATCATTAAAATAGCCCATGCTCTTATGGCATCTAAAAAAAACAATCTTGACTTAGAGTTGCTCATTATTGTATTTATATCCTATATACTTATAAAACAGTATGTTTGGATGTTTCATTCGGCAAAATTAGATAAAATAAGTTAACGTTTGTTTTATTTGATTTAAATTCGCTGTTATACATTAAAATAGTTATATGAGTTATGTTTTAGCTTTTGCGGGTAGTAATTCCTCGGTTTCTATCAATTATAAATTAACAAAGTATACGACCACTTTATTAAAAAATACTGAAGTTCATATACGTGATATGTCCAGATACCCTTTTCCTATGTACAGTCAAGATGCTGAAAAAGAAAATGGTTATTCGAATTCTCTCGTAGAGTTTAAAAATGAAATAAGTGGTGCTAAAGGCTTAATTATTTCTGTAAATGAACATAATAGTTATCCATCGGCTTATTTTAAGAATGTTGTTGATTGGCTTTCAAGGCTCGATAAGGAGTTTCTTGTTGGTAAGAAAATTTTATTAATGGCAACTTCTAATGGCGGTCGTGGAGCAATTGGCGCACTGGAAGCAGCAGAAAAAATGCTAACAAGATTTAAAGGGGAAGTAATAGAAACCTTTTCTTTACCTAAATACAGTGAAAATTTTGACGAACAAAAAGGGATAATAAATACTGATTTGGCAAAAATTCACTCAGAAAAAGTAAATGCTTTTTTAAAGGCAATTTCATAGTTGCCTTTAAATAGTTGCTTAGAAAATAATGACCGCTATACTTAAATAAGTAGCGCTACTTATTTACCTTTATACTGTGTTAGAAGCATTTAAACAACATATTGAAAAATCCTTTCCCGAGCTGTTAAATAATCATTTCATAATAGCATGTAGTGGTGGTTTAGATAGTGTGGTTCTTTCTTCATTATGTCAGCATGCAGGACTCCAATTCTCATTGGCGCATTGCAATTTTGGCTTAAGAGGGGTAGATAGTGATGGCGATGAACTCTTTGTTCGAAAATTTGCTAAAAGTTTAAATAGAGATGTTTACGTTACCCATTTTGATACCGTGGGTTATGTTAATCAACATAAGGTTTCTGTGCAAATGGGTGCACGTGAGCTTCGCTATAATTGGTTTCAGCAATTATTAAAAGAACATTCTATTGACTATTTATTAACGGCACACCATGCGAATGATAATTTAGAGACTTTTTTAATTAATCTTTCACGAGGAACAGGTATCGATGGTTTAATTGGCATACCCACTAAAGCAAATTATTTACGAAGGCCTTTGTTGCCTTTTGGAAGACAAGAACTCGAAAATTTTGCAAAATCTGAAAATTTAACCTGGCGTGAAGATGCTAGTAATGCAGATACCAAATATTTACGTAATAAAATTCGCATAGAGATTGTTCCAAAACTAAACGAATTGCATCCTACTTTTTCTGAAAATTTTAAAAATACCTTGGATTATTTATGCCAGACTGAGCAAATTGCATCGGCATATCTTCAGAAATTAAAGAAAGATATTTTTGTTGAAAAGGAGGGAAAATTTATTATTTCAATTCAAAAACTAAATGAATTAAATCCGTTATCTATGTTTTTGCATGGGTTGTTCAGTGAATTCGGATTTAAGGAAATGGACAATCTTGAAGCTTTGTTGACAGGTATGAGTGGTAAACAATTATTGTCTGCATCGCATATTTTAGTTAAGAATAGAGATTCTTTGCTCTTGTCCAAACTAATTCATAAAGACGAGAATATAACACCGCTTTTGATTACAGAAGATATGCTATCGATAGAATTTCCTTTGCCTTTAAAATTTTCGATAGTAACGGAACGTTCTGATAATACCGATAACGTAATTTTCGTGCAAAAAAATACGTTAAAGTATCCATTAAGGATAAGGAAATGGAAAAATGGCGACTACTTTTACCCAATTGGACTAAATCGTAAAAAGAAACTATCAAAATTCTTTAAAGATGAGAAGGTTGATATTTTAGCCAAAGAAGAAAAATGGCTATTATGTTCTAACGAACAAATAGTCTGGATTGTAGGTATGCGTGCAGATCATAGATTTAGCGTTGCTGATTCCACACAAGAGATTTTAAAAATAGAATTTACATGATAAGATTTTTTTCGGTTATACTTTTTGCAGTTTTGTTACCCTTTGGGGTATTTGCTCAAACAGATGAAAATCCTGTTGTTTGGGAGCAAAAAGTGAATAAAATATCTGAAACAGAGTATGAGTTAGTAATGCAGGCCAAAATTTTTGAAGGGTGGCATTTGTATTCACAGTTTACATCTGAGCTTGGGTCTTTACCAATAACTTTTGATTATAAAAAGGTTGAAGAAGATTACGCCTTAATACAAGGTACTTCCGAAAGCAAAACATATAAAGAATACAATGATATTTTTGGGGTTGATGAAACCTTCTTTAAAGAGACCGCTATTTTTACCCAGCGTATAAAAATTATAGATTCTACGGTTAATCAAATAGAAGTATACTCGGAGTATCAAGTGTGTAAAGATGTGTGTATTCCTATGGAAAAGAATTTCATTTTCACTTTAGACGGCTCTGAGGCAAAAGAAACAATCATTAAAGTTGATGATAGAAGTTTGGCATTAGGTCAAAAATTACGGTTAAACTTAAAGAATAAAGAGCTTCTAACTCAAGGACAAGATAATATTGCGGAGAGCACTAATATCTGGGTCATATTCGGCTTAGGTTTTCTTGGTGGTTTAATTGCGTTGCTTACCCCATGTGTTTTTCCAATGATTCCTTTAACAGTGTCTTTCTTTACTAAACATTCTCAGAAAAAATCTAAAGGAATTATAAACGCATTGCTTTATGGTTTCTTTATTATTCTTATTTACTTTTTATTAAGTCTACCATTTCATTTGTTCGATTCGGTAGATTCTCAAATTCTTAATTCAATAGCTACCAATGTTTGGTTGAATCTTTTGTTCTTTATCATATTCATTTTTTTTGCATTTTCCTTTTTTGGATATTACGAATTGACTTTGCCAAGTTCATGGGCAAATAAAATGGATGCAGCTTCATCTAAAGTAGGCGGAGTTATCGGTATCTTTTTTATGGCAGTTACATTAGCAATCGTTTCATTCTCCTGTACAGGACCCATTTTAGGTGGTTTATTAGGAGGTACTACATTAGCGGAAGGTGAGGTGGCAACGAACCTTACAGCTGGTATGACAGGGTTTGGGGTTGCTTTGGCATTGCCTTTTGCATTATTTGCTTTGTTCCCGGCTTGGTTAAATTCTTTACCAAAATCTGGCGGATGGATGACTACGGTGAAAGTAGTTTTAGGATTCTTGGAAATTGGCTTAGCCTTAAAATTCTTATCTAACGCAGATTTAGTTGGACATTGGGGAATATTAAAGCGTGAAATATTTTTAGGAATCTGGATTATTTTAGGAATAGCAATGACACTTTACCTTTTTGGTCTGTATAAATTTCCACATGATGCTCCGGTTAAGAAATTATCAGTAGGTAGAAAACTGACGGCTTTTGTGAGTATAGCATTTACTATGTACCTAATATTAGGTACAGCTAAAATTACAAACCTTAAATTGTTAAGTGGTTTTCCGCCACCAGAATTTTATAGCATTTTTGAACAAGAAAGCGATTGTCCGTTAGGGATTGATTGCTTTAAAGATTTTGACGAAGGTTTAACGTATGCTCAAAAGGTAAATAAACCTATTCTGCTAGATTTTACAGGTTGGGCTTGTGTTAATTGTAGAAAAATGGAAGAGAATGTTTGGAGCGATGCTGAAGTGTTTCCTATAATAAAAGACAACTACGTACTTATTTCTTTATATACTGATGATAGGAAAGAACTACCAGACGCCAAGAAATTTAATTTTCAATTTGATAGCGGCCGAGTAAAAGAAATAAATAACATTGCCCAAAAATGGGGAACGTTCCAAGATGTGAATTTTGGTTCTATATCCCAGCCGTTTTACGTGCTGCTTTCTCCAGATTTAAAAGTGTTGAATTCTTCAATCCAAAATGCTGACGTAACCACCTATAAGAATTGGTTATTAGAGGGACTTCGAAACAATAAATAATGTTCTATTAATGTAGGTTGTTGACTACTTGTCAATAAAAAGCAGAGCTCCGAGGTGTTTTTTGTGGAAATAGTTTTAACTTAGAAACTTATTCCCCCTATAAAAATATGAGAACACTTAAGAAATTTGGATTTATTCTGTTGTTACTAATTACGATTCTGGTTATAGCTATCGGAGTTTTTGTCTATTCACTAAAACCAGATTATTCCGGTGAACAAGAGCTTGTTCATCTTCAAAAAGAGGTTAAAGTATATTATGACACCTACGGCATACCCCACATTTATGGAGAGAATGAACAAGATGCGTTTAGGACTTTAGGATATGTTCATGCACAAGACCGTTTATGGCAAATGGAGCTTTTAAGGCGAATTGCAAGTGGTGGTCTGTCAGAAGTTTTTGGTAAAGATTTAGTGGGTACAGATAAATTTTTCCTTTCTCTAGGTATTGCAGATGCTTCTAAAGAATCGGTTGCTAAAATTAATAGAAATGATAAAGGTGTTGTTTTGGCTGAAGCGTATTTGGACGGCATTAATCAATTTATAGAAGAAGGTCCTACACCCATAGAATTTTATCTTACAGGAATTGATAAAAAGGAATTTGTTTTAGAAGATGTGTATAATACAATTGGTTATATGGCTTTTAGTTTTGCCATGGCACATAAAACAGATCCACTCTTAACTACTATAAATGCAAAATTAGGTCCAGAATACCTAAAGGACCTTAGTGTTAGCTCTGATAGTAGTACGGTGTGGATAGAAAATTACAATCCGTCTCAAAAAGATTCCATACAAAATAATCTCACCGCAGTTGTAAACAAAGCATTAGGTGTTTTGAATGTTCCTTTGTTTGAGGGTAGTAACAGCTGGGTAATTGCGCCAGAGAAAACAAAAAATGGCAAAGTTATTTTAGCAAATGACCCACATATTGGCTTTGCTCAACCATCTGTTTGGTACGAAGCTCATTTAGAAACACCAACTTATTCCAAGTATGGTTACCATATTGCGGGTATACCTTTTCCATTATTAGGACATAATAGAGCATCTGCTTACGGTATTACCATGTTCGAAAATGATGATGTAGATTTTTATTATGAAGAAAATAACCCTGAAAATGAGGGTCAATACCTTACTCCAAATGGGTATGTAGATTATGAAGTTGTAAAGAAAACTATTAAGGTCAAGGATACTTCTACAGTTGATTTCACGTATAAAAAGTCTGTGCATGGACCAATATTAAATGGCATTGCAGACCAAATACAAGATGAACGTCCAATAGCCATGTCGTGGATATACACACAAATGGACAATAAAGTTATCGATGCGTTATTTGGATTAAGCCATTCTAATAATCTTATGGAATTTAAGGCTGCTTTACCAAATATACATGCTCCAGGTTTAAATATAATGTATGGAGATGCAGAAGGTAATGTGGGTTGGTTTGCATCTGCACAATTGTACAATATACCAGATTCTATAAATACAAAAATGATTTATGAAGTAGGGCAAGGACTCTCAATAGATAAAGAGTTGCTTGCTTTTAATAAAAATCCACAGTCTATAAATCCACCTAGTCATTATGTGTATTCTGCAAATAATCAACCAGATTCTATTTCGGGTATGTTGTATCCGGGGTATTATTTGCCAGAAAATAGAGCAAAAAGGATAGTAGAATTATTAGAGCCAAAAAACGATTGGGAAAGTATATCTGTAAGTGAAATGATTACCGATGTTACCTCTGCAATCGACCCAATAATTGTTTCAAACTTAGCCAAGTATATTGATATTAATTTGCTGAGTGAAAATGGGTTAAGGGTAATTGATAGCTTAAAAATGTGGGATGGTAATTATGAGTTGATATCAACAGAAGCAGTGGTATATAATAGATGGATTTATAATTTGCTAAAGAATACATTTAAAGATGAATTAGGGGAAGATTTATTTAAACAAGTTTTAACTACACATTTTGTAAAACGACTAATTGCTCCATTATCTAAAAACGAAAACTCAATTTGGTGGGATAACGTACATACAAATGAAGAAACAGAACGTATGGTAGCTATTGTAAATAAGTCTTTTACAGAAGCTATATCATCGTTAGAAAAAGATTTTGGGGTAAATGGTGATGATTGGCAATGGGAAAAAGTACATACAATTGAGCATGAACACCCTATAGGGCAAATTGAAGCATTACGTTCTTTTTTTAATGTGGGACCCTATCCAATTGAAGGAGGAAGAGAGGTAATTAACAACTTAGCATTTTCATATGATGATACAGGCTACTACAAAACAAGTTCAGGACCATCAACCAGAAGAGTAATAGATTTTTCCGATGTTGAAAATAGTATAAGTATTTTGCCAACCGGCCAATCTGGTAATCCATTTAGTTCTCATTACGATGATCAAGCAGAAATGTATGTGAATGGGGAATTTCGTAAAATGATGATGAATGAGGATGAAATTAAAAATAATTCTAATTCAATACTTATTTTCAGTCCAAACTAGTAAATGTTTTCTCACTGTTTTAGTTAAATTTTTGAATATTGTTGAGTTGAATTGTAAGACGTTAATATATTCTTAAATCTTTAATTTAAAAACGTTATGGTATTCATGGAATTATAAATTATTGTTATTTTTAAAACAATAACCAACCCTATGAAAACCAACAAACTAGTATTTGCACTAGTTGTGGCTATAATTACTACTAACTCAGTAATTTGCCAAAATGTGCAAAAAGAACCAAAATTTTATAATTGGTTCGATAATCAAGTTAATAGATATAATACTTCTCTATTTAATGGCATTGAATATATAGAACTCTACAGGACCATAAATGAAAGACATAAGTTTTTTGAAAGCAGTGATTTCCTAACTGGGTCAATCATATATGATGGTCAATTTTATGATGAGGTTCCTTTAAAGTATGATCTAAATGTCGACAATCTTCTCTTTAACGTAGGGTATAATTACGAGTACCCTACATTAATTCTTTTTAAATCTAAAATTGAAAGTTTTCAACTTGGTAAAAGTAATTTTGTTCAAATTAATAATTCAGTTTCAACTACAGAAATGAATGGTTTTTATGAGTTGTTAGTTGAAAAACAACCTATAACACTTCTTAAAAAGAATAAAAAGAAACGTTTTAAACGAATTAAGGGCAATACCATTTATTATGAGTTTGAGAACGAGAATAGTTACTTTATAGCGTATCAAGATGATTATTATGAGGTAAGATCTAAAAGCGATATTATTAGAATATGGCCAGACAAAAAGCAGTATATCAACGAATATTTTAACCCGTCATTACGAAAAACTAACGAAGATTATTTTTGGACAGATTTCTTTGAAAAGTTGGCAGATACATTCATTACCGAAAAACAAGGAAATAAGCTATGAGAAAACAGTTATTAATACTCATGTTATTTTTGAGTGTTGGCATTTTTGCACAAGAAAAAGAAAGTAGGTATAATTTTCAGTTTCAAAATAAAAATATTTTAGATGTTCTTAATGAAATAGAATTTGAGACTGGTTTTACCTTTTACCTAGATGAAAGTTGGGTTTCAGATAAAATATATTCTGGGAATTTTACGAATGAAACATTGGATGCTATTTTGAGCACCTTATTTAAAGAAACCAATTTAAACTACTTTAAATTAAACGATTCTAAAATAATTCTTACCCAAAATAATATTATCTATAAAGACTTGCCCGAAGGCTTTTTTGGGAAAGAAGTGGTTGACTCGATTATTGAAAATGCGAATAACATAAGAGTTACTAGTAATCCAGTATTTTCAAATATTGAAGCTTCCAACAACAATTCCATCTCTAGAACAGTACGTATTGGTAAAGAAAATTTGGGAAATGCAAAAAGTGCCTATACCGTAAATGGGTATGCTAGAACTGCTGAGCAAGGTCAACCAATTTCTAATTTATCTATAATTTTAAATGGTAAGAACTCTGGTGTTGTTACAGATGATAATGGTTATTTTGAATTGGAAGTGCCAATGGGTACCAATATTGTTAAAACATCCTCTTTAGGTATTGAAGCAAGCACTACAAGAATTATTGTTTTTAATGATGGTGAATTAAATTTTAGTTTAAATGAAAGTGTTGAATTTTTAGATGAAGTAATTGTTGAAGCAAATGCAGCAAAAAATGTCGATGAGGCACTATCCGGTAGTACAGAATTAGTCGTTGAAGAAACTAAAAATATTCCCCTAGTATTAGGTGAACGTGATGTTTTGAAAGTAGCAACAACCTTACCGGGTATTTCAACTGCTGGTGAAGGGGCAGCAGGTTTTAATGTACGTGGTGGAAGCACAGATCAAAACCTTATGTTATTAGATAATGCTGTAATTTATAACCCTTCTCACTTTTTTGGCATTTTTCAAGCCTTAAATCCATTTACTACCAAGGATCTTAAAATACTTAAAGGCGGTATACCTGCTGAATATGGTGGTCGTTTATCTTCAGTTTTTGACATCACCTCTAAAGACGCAAATAACGAAAAATTTTCTGGTGAAGCAGCTATTGGTCCGGTAACATCTAATGTGGCTTTAGAAATACCTGTGGTAAAGGGAAAATCTGGTCTACTAGTTGGGGGTAGAGGAACGTATTCTGGTTGGATTTTGCGATCCTTGAAAGAAGAATCATTAAATAATAGTAAGGCCTCATTTTATGATGGTATTGTAAAATATACACATGCTATCAATGACAAGAATACTGTGAAGGCTATGGGGTATTATAGCGGCGATGCTTTTAGTATTACCTCCGATTCTGTTTATGGGTATAATAATAGATTACTTTCTTTTCAATGGGATCATCAGTTTAATGAAAAAAATACGGCCAGTTTTATTGTAGCCAATAGTAATTATGAGTTCAATATTGGTTATGAAGGAAATTCAGACAGCAATTTTGATTTAGGTTTTGTATTAGATGAAACAGAAGCAAAATTTAAATTCACTTATTTACATAGTAAAGAGCACAAATTTGATTACGGGCTTTCTGCAAAATTGTATAATGTACAACCAGGAAATTTGGAACCAAACGGAAGTAATTCCATTGTAGATTCTAAAATAATACCTACTGAAAAGGCAATAGAAGCTGCACTTTATGTATCGGATAATTGGGAAATTAACGATAAACTGCTAATAGATGTAGGTCTAAGGTACTCCATGTTTGCTACATTAGGTGTTGCAAATGCTCGTGTTTATGAAGATAATATGCCAAAGAACGAAGAAACATTGGTAGAAACGGTTTCTTATGATAATAACGAAGTTGTAGAAACATATGGTGGGCCAGAAGTAAGGCTTTCTGCACGGTATTTTTTAGGTCAAGACCTATCTGTAAAAGCCAGTTATAACAGTACCTACCAATATATTCATAGACTATCGAATACCACTACAATTAGCCCAATAGATACTTGGAAATTATCTGACAATAATATAAAACCACAAAAAGGAAGACAGGTGGGCCTTGGGTTGTATAAAAATTTAGAAGGGAATCAGTACGAAATAAGTTTGGAAGGCTATTATAAGGAAGCCGATAACCTGTTAGATTTTAAGGTGGGTTCTGAGCTTTTACTAAATGAAACTATAGAAACAGAAACTCTGCAAGGAGATGGACAGGCATACGGGATAGAATTTCTAATACGTAAAAATTCTGGCAAACTTAATGGATGGTTGGGATATACCTACTCGCGTTCATTCTTAAAATTAGATAGTGAGTTTGCCGAAGAGCGAGTGAATAATGGCGAGTACTTCCCAACAAATTATGATAAGCCTCATGACTTTAGTGCGGTTTTGAATTATAAACTCACAAAAAGATATAGTTTTTCTGCGAACCTTTCTTACCAAACTGGTAGGCCTGTAACCTACCCAGTAGCACGCTATAATTTTAATAACTCGGAGTATGTTGTGTATAGTAACCGTAATGAGTTTAGAATACCGGATTATTATCGATTAGATCTAGGTGTGAATATTGAAGGGAACCATAAGAAAAATAAATTAGCCCATAGTTTTTGGAATATTTCGGTGTATAACGTGTTAGGTAGAAATAACCCATATTCCGTATTTTTTGTAACAGAGAATGGGGAATTAAACGCATATCAAAGCTCAATTTTTTCAATTCCTGTACCTACAATTACGTATAATTTTAAGTTTTAAAATTAAAATGCAAAAGTTTATAAAAATTATTAGGGTTACTTGTTTCATAGGTTGTTCACTGTTGTTTTTAAACTGCATTGACCCCTTTGAAGTTGAAGCTACCGAATTTAATAGTGCTTTGGTCATTGAAGGCACAATTACCGATCAGGTGGAAACGCAGCGTATTTTAGTTTCAAGGACATTTCCTTTGGACACTATTTTAATGACGGGCTTAAGTTCTGCACAAGTAAATGTTGTAGATAGTGACGGAGGTGTTTTTAGCTTTAGTGAGGAGACTACTGGCGTTTATGAATCAACAAGTCCTTTTGCGGCCATACAGGGAGTTACTTATACTTTGAAAGTTGAAACCGCAGATGGTAAAAGCTATACATCGGAAGAAACAACTGTACCTGCAAAGACCTCTGTAGATAACTTATATGCCGAAAGAGATTTTATAGATGGTGGAGCAGAAGAGGGCATGTTTATCTATGTAGATAGTTATGATTCCTCCGGACAGTCTAAATATTACAGATATGAATATGAAGAAACTTATAAAATAATAGCCCCTTTTTGGAGCGCATTAGACGCATATATAGTTTCACCATTGCCAAGCCCAGAAGTGGATACAAGAATTAAGACAAGAGAAGAACAAGTAGCCTATAATACGGTTGCATCTAATTCAATTATTCAAGAAAACACCACCGGTTTAGGTGAAGATCGTGTTAATAAATTTCCTGTTCGCTTTATTAATCGTGAGAATTTTATTTTATCTCATAGGTATAGTATTTTAGTTAAACAATTTGTTCAGAATAGGGCGGCTTATGCATATTATGAAACGCTCCAATTGCTATCTGGAACAGAAAGTTTGTTTTCTCAAAGACAATCGGGGTTTTTAGAAGGTAACATAAAATCGGACACCAATGCAGAGGAGGATGTCGTTGGTTTTTTTCAAGTCAGTACTGTTACGGAAAAAAGAATATTTTTTAATTATACCGATTTTTTTCCAGGAGAAAGTTTACCTAAATACCCCGTGGATTGTTTTTTAGTATCTCCTCCAATTATTACAGAAGGCGGAAGTTCACCTTTACTTACTGCAATAGAATTGAATACACTAAAGTATGTAGATGATTATGATCAAGCCGAAAATCCTAATAATTTAAGTGAATCCGGTCCATTTTTAATGGTAGCAACCCCCTGTGGTGACAGTACATTTTTTGGAAGTAATATAGTGCCAGAGTTTTGGATAGAATAAATAAGTGTTTTATTAAGTAACGGATTAGTTAAATTATAAAAAGTGCAAAATTTTAAATCATCGATGCAAATTCTTATGGCTATTGGCCTAGGCATTTTTATGCACGGTTGTATTGATCCGTTTGAAATTGAAGCTACAGAATTTAAAAGTGCTTTGGTAGTAGAGGGAACCATTACTGACCAAAATCAAATACAACGTATTTTGGTTTCAAGAACGTTTCCATTAGATACTGTTTTAATGTCTGGAGTAAGCAAAGCCAAGGTTCAGGTTAATGCTAGTAATGGTAGTATTTATGAATTCAACGAGGTATCTATTGGGGTATATGATTCTAAACAACCGTTCGCTGCTGTTAAAGGCCTTACCTATTCATTGGCTATTATTACTGACAATGGAAAAAAGTATTCATCTAAAGAATTATCGGTACCTGCAAGTAGCAATTTAGATAAGTTATATGCTAATCGGGATTTTAAGGACAACGGAGTTGAAGAAGGAGTCTTCATTTATGTCGATAGTTATGACCCTGCAGGGCTATCGAAGTATTATCGTTATGAATATGAGGAAACTTATAAAATTGTTGCTCCATTATGGAACTCGGCAGATGCTTATGTAGTTTCACCATCACCTAACCCAGAAGTAGCTATAAAGGCCAGAACACAAGAAGAGCGTGTATGTTTTAATACTGTTTCTTCAAATATTATTATTCAAGAAAATACAACCGAGTATAATGAAGATCGTGTGAATAAATTTCCAGTACGGTTTATTAACAGAAACAATTTCATATTATCGCATCGCTATAGTATTTTGGTTAAGCAGTATGTACAGACTAGTGCGGCATTTACATATTATAAAACATTAGAAACACTATCAGGATCAGAAAGCCTTTTTTCACAAATACAAACAGGTTTTTTAGAGGGTAATATAAAATCGGAAACTGATGAAGAAAATGTAATTGGTTTTTTTCAAGTGAGTACGGTTTCTGTAAAACGACTTTTTTTTAACTATACCGATTTTTTTGCTGGTGAAAGATTACCAGATTATGTAAGTGATTGTCCGCTTCTTTCACCACCGTTAGTTTCTATTGGTGGTGGTACTCCTCTTATCGACGGAATTGAAAATGGACTAATAAAATTTTATGAAGTTTACGATACTGAAAATAACCCGAATAACTATATGGAATATGGTCCTTATTTAATGACCTATACCGTTTGTGGAGATTGTACAGTTTTAGGTAGTAATATAGTTCCCGATTTTTGGATAGAATAAAAAATTAGATATGAAAAAGCCTTTTAATTATATTTTATTGTTTGTAGTTCAATTTGCATTGATACAAATGAGTGCGCAAGGTACAACTGCAAGCTTAGTAAATTTGGAAAAGTTAGTTCCGAACCAGGAAAAGGTATTTGTACATTCTAATTCTAGATTGGCTTTTGTCGGGGAATATATTTACTATTCTATCTATTGCTTAAAAGATAATACGGGACTACTAAGCGATGTAAGTAAAATTGCCTATTTGAAATTGGTAAACGAAAATGAAGAAATCGTTTTAAATCAAAAAATTAAATTGATAAATGGTAAAGGAAATAGCAATTTCTTTTTGCCATCAACAATACCATCTGGCAATTATAAACTTATAGCCTATACCAAATGGATGCTTAATAATGGTAACAGTTATTTTTACAGTAATGATATAACCATAGTGAATCCATACACCAGTAATCAGGCTGTATTTAGAAATAAAAATGTTGGTATAACTGAAGATTCATCAATCATTACAAGTAAAACTGAAAATAATACAATTGCCAATTCCGCATTAAGTATAGATCTTGGGGAAAATACCTATGCAACGCGCCAACCTATTAATTTAAAAATTACCGCTTCTACAGTAGAGGGATTAGGAAATTACTCTATATCTGTTAGGAAGGTAGATGAGCTGGGAACTAAAGAAACCTTATCATCTTTAAATTTTAAGAATAGTTACCCAGAAAAAAGTAAAGTTGACCATCTTATTTTACCAGAATTAAGAGGAGAGCTTTTTGTTGGTGAATTATCTGCTAGTAATGATTCTTTAAGTATTAAGAACAAGTCAGTAGCACTTTCATTTCCTGGTAAAGATTATCTTTTTAAAACTGCAACTTCTGATGCCAATGGACGGTTTTATGCAAATGTGGAAGAAGACTATACTGCAGAAGATGTGTACGTTCAAGTGATGAATAATCCCTTTAACGAATTTGAAATTAGTTTAAGTTCAGAAGAAGCATTAAATCTGTCTAACTTAAAGTTCAACAAGTTTACTATACATAGGGATATGGAAACCTTAATTCAAGAAAGAAGTATCTATAATCAAATTGAAAATGCATACTATAGTAGTAAGCCAGATACTATTTTAATAGGGAAGCCCAATATGCGGTTTTATGGTGAGGGTACAATGAATTACGTGCTTGACGAGTACACTCGGTTTTCGTCTATAAAAGAAACCTTTGTTGAGGTTGTTGAACATGTTTGGATTCAGCAAAATAAAGAAGGGCAAAATGAATTTCATGTACGCCCTATAGCACCTTTTGTGGAAACAGGTAAACTACCATTGGTATTTGTGGATGGTATTTTAGTACAGGATCACGAACGATTAATAAACCTATCTTCTGCCCAGGTAGAATCCATAAACATATCAAGAAACCAACATTTTTATGGCACAAGGGCTTTTCAAGGAGTGGTAGATGTAGTTACATTTAAATCAAATTTTTATGAGAATTACTATACACCAAGTATGTTATCTCAGAAATTGTTTAAACCAAATGAGAGTAAAAACTACTACGAGCAATCGTATGAAGGGAATTTAAAGGAAAGCAATAAGCGATTGCCAGATTTTCGATACCAATTACTATGGACGCCTACTATTAAAATGGCAGAAAAGGTAGAAAATATTACATTTTACAGTTCAGATATTACGGGTGAATTTGAAGTGTCTTTAGAAGGGTTTACAAATGCTGGTTTGCCAGTTTCCTTAAAAAAGAACTTTTGGGTGAAGTAGTCTTAGTGAAATTTTAATAATAAAAAGGTTACATTTAAAATCCAAAAGGATTAATAATGCTTACAAAAGTTTATGGTAGTGCAGTGTTTGGCGTTGAGGCCACCACTATAATTGTTGAGGTTAATATAGATAAGGGAATTGGTTATCATTTAGTAGGACTGCCCGACAATGCAATTAAAGAAAGTAATTACCGTATAGCCGCAGCATTACAGAACAACGGCTACAAAATTCCTGGTAAAAAAATTACAATAAATATGGCACCTGCAGATCTTCGTAAAGAAGGTTCTGCTTATGACCTTACTTTAGCTATAGGTATTCTCGCGGCTTCCAGTCAAATAAAATCTGAGGATATTGATAAGTATATTATCATGGGTGAGCTGTCATTGGATGGTAGCTTACAGCCTATTAAAGGGGCCTTGCCTATTGCCATAAAAGCACAAGAAGAAGGATTTACAGGATTTATATTGCCCACTGCAAATGCTAAAGAAGCTGCAATTGTAGGTGACTTAAAAGTATATGGCATTGATAATATAAAGCAAGTCATCGATTTCTTTGATCAAGGCATTCCATTAGAACAAACTATAATAGATACACGAGAAGAATTTTATAAAAATCTAGACTTCCCTGAATTCGATTTTTCTGATGTAAAAGGGCAAGAAAGTATAAAACGCTGTATGGAAATAGCTGCGGCAGGTGGGCACAATATTATTTTAATTGGTCCACCAGGAGCAGGTAAAACCATGTTGGCTAAAAGATTACCTTCTATTTTACCTCCTATGACTTTGCATGAAGCTTTGGAAACCACCAAAATTCATAGTGTGGTGGGTAAGATTAAGAATATGGGTTTAATGAGTCAGCGGCCTTTTAGGAGTCCGCATCATACCATATCTGATGTTGCTTTAGTAGGCGGGGGAGCATACCCGCAACCTGGAGAAATATCCCTCTCTCATAATGGAGTTTTATTTTTAGATGAATTACCAGAATTTAAACGCGGTGTATTAGAAGTAATGCGGCAACCGTTAGAGGACCGTGAAGTAACCATTTCTCGAGCACGTTTTACCGTAACTTACCCAAGTAGTTTTATGCTTGTGGCTAGTATGAATCCTAGTCCGGGTGGTTATTTTAATGACCCAGATGCCCCTGTAACTTCTTCACCTGCAGAAATGCAACGGTATTTAAGTAAAATATCAGGTCCTTTACTAGATCGTATAGATATTCATATTGAAGTTACCCCAGTACCTTTTGAAAAACTATCTGAAGAACGGAAAGGCGAGGGGAGTGTTGAAATTAGAAAACGTGTTACTGCAGCTAGAGAATTACAAACTGCCCGATTTAAAGAACTAGAAAATGTGCATTACAATGCGCAGATGAATACCAAACAAATACGCGCATACTGTAAGTTAGACGAGAAATCCAAATCATTGTTGAAAAATGCTATGGAACGACTAAACCTTTCTGCCAGAGCCTACGACAGAATTTTAAAAGTTGCAAGAACCATAGCCGACCTAGGTGGTGATGCCGTATTAAATGGCGACCATATTTCAGAGGCAATCCAATACAGGAGTCTAGATAGAGAGGGTTGGTTGGGGTAATTTTTATCCCATTACCTTCCTAAGTGCCCTATCGAAAAGTTTAACGTCTTCAATAGTCCCCGTACTTATACGTGCCCAATCCGTAAATGGAGGAAAAGGTCTGCCAATTAAAACATTCTCCTTTTCCATGGCAGCCATCATTTCAGAAATAGGTCTTCCTGTTTTAAAGAAAACAAAATTGGTGTGCGATTTTTGATGTTCTAAGTTTAAATCAGTTAATGTTTTATAGATATTATTTTTCGCCTCAACATTTTTAGCAACACTGAATTTGTAAAATTCATCGTCTCTTAATGCTTCCTTGGCCGCTTCAATGGCTATAACATTTGTCATCGCCATAACATTCTTTTTTAATCTGGTGGCAATATCTGGTCTGGCAATTAAATAGCCAATGCGTAGTCCGGCTAGGCCATATACCTTTGAGAAGGTTTTAGAGACAATAACATTCATATTATTCTTTACCAATTCTACCATAGAAGGGTAGTCGGGTTCGGTAATAAAATCATAATAGGCTTCATCACTAAAAACCATAGTTCTTTTACTCACCGAAGAACAAAAATCATACAGCTTATTTTTATCCAATAGGGTTCCTGTAGGGTTATTGGGGTTGCATATAAAAATTAAACCTGTTTTAGAGGTAATGCGTTTTTCCATCTCCATTAAATCGTGACCCATATTTGAATCAACCGGAACGCGATGGACTGTTGCGCCAAAATTTTCGGCATAGGTCATTAAAGACTGAAAAGTAGGGTCGGCAGCTATGATTTCTCCGCCATTTATTCCGTAAGTTAAACCCGCAGCTTTTAAACCTTCTGTTGAGCCTCCTGTAATTACAATGTGGTCTTTAGTTACCCCTTCTTTTTGGGCTATCTTTTCCACCAAAGAGCTTAGAGCTATGGATGGGTATCTACAAGCAATATCTAAAGATTTTACAATTACTTCTCTAACTGCTTTTGATGGTCCGTACGGATTTTCGTTAGAATTAAGTTTGGCAATATCTTTTTCTATTAAAGAAAAAGAATTTCTGGTAGGTATGGCTAGTGCGCTAAATCCGCCTAAAAAAGTAAATCCGCCAGTTAGTCCTGCAGTTTTAAACCATTGTCGTCGGTCAAGGTTATTCATTTATTATATCTTTAGTAGGTAAAAGATACGATAAATTGCCTGAAAGAAACTTTATACTATAAGTACTATTTAGCTTTTATCTAGGAATATAATTCTTCATTATTAGCTTCATCTTCATTTTTCTTCGGAGTTGTGAAAATGTCTTTAAGAATAAAACTTGTTATGATTGTTAATCCAAGGGTCAAGGTAGGAATGGCGTAATTCCAGTTTAATAAATGCATTAGTCCTCCTAAGATTATAGTAAGAACACCAATGACCATTATAAAATTCCAAATAATCTCAGATAAACTGTTCTTAACTTTTCCTTTTTTATCCATGAAATAGGCAGTACCTTCCATAGCAAACCATGCTATAAAAGTGAACCCTGTTCCTAACTGAAAAATTAAGGTATATGGGAAATTTAGGATAGTTAAAAGTCCATTAGTAGTCCAAAATAAAACTAATGCCATTTTTATAATGTCTATAGGTTTTTTCTCTTTTTTCTTGGAAAACCTATAGGCATATAAAAGGAGTATCATGGCAAATGAAGTAAAAATAATTCCTGCGGAATAAGGCCAATGCAGTATTTGCATAAGAAATCCAATTATAAGGGTAGCTAGTGCTACCCTTATTAAGTTCTTATTTGCTTTTTGAGAATTTTCCATAATTCATGTTTTAATTAATCACTTTTATGTTGGCTTTTAGACCTTCCATAATGCCTATAATGTTGTTCACTGTTTCATTTAAATAATAGCGAACGACAATATGAGGTATGCGAATGGTTGTAAAACCATTTTTAAATGAGTGCATGGCTTCTTCTAAATTGTTAATTGCCTCGTGCTCTGTAAGCTTGTCATAAGCGGAGTCAATTTCAATGTTAAGCTTTACCCTAGATATGGCAATATCTATTGATTTTTTACCATCCCACCATTCTAGCATTGAGTTTATACCGGCTTCTTTAAGCGCATAGTATAACTGGATAGCTTCTAATGGGGTGTTATGCTTCGTAATTAGTTGCTTAATACGTTCATGATGTTTTATACAGAGTTCTACACCTGCACTCTCCATGGCATTTTTATGATCCAAATAACCAAGTTCTTTTTTACATTCTAAACAAATCATTAATAGGTTAAGTTTAAGGTTTGGGGAAAATTATAACCTAGATATTTTAAGATTAGTATAATTTATCGATGAATGACCTTCAAGTTTTAGACGAACTGCATTTTTTTAGATTAACTGCATTTTTAAATGTTAAAATTGTGGTGAAAATGATTTTTGAGTATGGTAAGCAAATCAATTTTTTGAGATTATATTTACAGGAATGATAATTTTACCAGATGTTTAAGAAATTAGGTCCAGGTGTTCTTGTAGCAGCAGCTTTTATTGGCCCAGGCACGGTTACGGCATGTACTTTAGCAGGCGTTGATTTTGGGTTTAGTTTGCTGTGGGCCATGTTGTTATCGATTATTGCCACCTATATTCTTCAAGAAATGTCTGCCAGATTAGGTATTGTTACACAGAAAGGTTTAGCCGATGTAATAAAACAAGAGCTACATAATCCATGGATTCGCAATGGAGTTATAGTGCTAATCTTCTCGGCAATAATTATAGGGAATGCGTCTTATGAAGCTGGTAATATAGGTGGAGCTACAATGGGAATGGAAGCTTTGTTTGGAATGGAATACAGTAATTCGTATCCATTTATACTAGGAGGTTTAGCTTTTGTTCTATTGTATTTAGGAAGTTATAAAGCATTGGAGAAAGTATTTATTGTTTTAGTCCTTATTATGAGTTTATCCTTTGTAATGACGGCTGTATTAACAAAGCCAAATATGTGGGAGCTAATAAAGGGACTTATAGTTCCTACCATCCCTGAGAAAGGAATATTAACTATAATAGCTTTGGTAGGTACTACAGTTGTTCCTTATAACCTCTTTCTGCATGCTGCACTTGTTAGTGAAAAGTGGAAATCTAAAGATGATTTAAAGCTGGCAAAGCGAGATACTTTGGTTTCAATAATCTTAGGCGGACTCGTTTCTATGAGTATAATTATTTCTGCATCTGCTATAAATTCAACTGAGGTCAATAATGTAATGGATATGGCAAAAGCATTAGAGCCTTTGTACGGTTCTGCGGCTTTGTATTTTTTAGGTATAGGCATGTTTGCTGCAGGTGTTACCTCCGCAATAACAGCTCCTTTAGCAGCAGCTTACGTGGCAAATAGTTGTTTTGGATGGAAAGCTGGACTGAAAGATAAAAAATTCAGGCTTATTTGGATCTTGATATTAGTTTTGGGTGTAGTGTTTTTATCGTTCGGTATTAAGCCAATAGAGATAATAAAGTTTGCTCAAATTACGAATGGATTACTTCTGCCAATTATTGCAGTTTTTCTACTTTGGGTGGTAAATAGAGTAGGTGTAATGGGTATTTATAAGAATACTAGGATACAGAATAGCATAGGACTTGTAATAATTTTGTTATCAATATTATTGGGAGCAAAGAGTATTTTTAGTGTAATAGGTTTATTATAATGGCAAAACGTACTATTGATATTAATTGTGATGTTGGTGAGGGTGTAGGTAATGAGTCGGACTTATTTGCTTTAATTAGTTCATGTAATATAGCTTGTGGAGGTCATGCAGGTTCAATAGAGACAATGAGGTTATGTATAAATTTTGCAAAACAGTTTCATGTAAAAATTGGTGCCCATCCTTCATATCCAGATAAAGAGAATTTTGGTCGTGTTTCAATGAATATTTCTGATGAAGACCTCATAAGCAGTATTAATGAGCAATTGAATACCTTCATAAATGAATGCAGTTCCCTAAATGCCAAACTACATCATATTAAACCACATGGCGCTCTTTATAATGATATAGCCAAGAATACACATTTAGCAGAAATTTTTATAAAAGCTATTGCATCTTATAAGCAGAAAGTAATTTTATATGTTCCCTATGGCAGCATCATTGAAGAGATAGCCGTAAGAAATGGTTTTGTAATTAAGAAAGAAGCTTTTGCAGATAGAAATTATAATTCAGATTTAAGTTTGGTTTCCAGAACACAGGAGCAAGCATTGATTACTTCGGGAAAAGATGTTTTAAATCACTTGCTTTTAATGTTCAATGAAAATTTGGTACAAACAATTAATGGAGAAAAAAAATCAATTTACGCTGATACATTTTGTGTTCATGGCGACACCCCTTCAGCCTTGCAAATTTTAACGTATATTACAGAACAATTGCCGAATTATAATCTACAGACAAAACCGTGAATTCCCCTAAAATAAATATAAAACCATTGGGCGTACATTCTATTTTAATAGAATGGCCACAAGAAGTCAGTGAACACATTCTAGAAACTATATTAAGTTTTGAATCTTTACTACGTGGTAGTATTTGTACTGATAAAGAATGGGAAATGGTTCCTTCTTATAATTCTCTTTTGCTAATTAATAGAGGAATCACTATTGATTTTGATAAATTTTCAAAAGTAATTTATGCAGCCTATTTAGAATTAGAAAAGTTTAAAAAACCAAATAGATTCTTGTGGCGTTTACCAGTTTCATATGATTTGGAATTTGGTTTAGATTTAGAAGATGTGGCTAAGAGTCTTAATAAGACAATACCAGAGATTATTGCCATGCATACAGGTGCTACCTATACAGTTTATGGAATAGGATTTTTGCCAGGCTTTATGTATTTAGGAGGAATATCAAAAGATTTGGAATTACCAAGAAAAGCAACACCTAGACCAAAAGTTGTTAAAGGTGCTGTTGGTATTGCAGGTAAACAAGCGGGTATTTACCCACAAGAATCTCCTGGAGGTTGGAATATAATTGGAAATTGTTCTGTTCCTATTTTCGATGCAACAAAGAAAAACCCCTGTTTTGTAAATGTTGGTGATAAAATTGAGTTTTATTCAATATCAAAAGCAGAATATGATTTACATAAAATAGAAGCGGAAGTTGGAATATATAAACCTGAAAAAATAAAAATAAATGCTTAAAGTTTTAAAAGCAGGTTTTTACACCTCGGTTCAAGATTCGGGTAGGTTTTATTATAGAAATAAAGGAGTTCCTGTATCTGGTGTAATGGATGAAATGTCAGTATTTAAAGTAAACTCTTTGCTGGAAAACGAGGTGTCTTCTGCAGTATTAGAAATAACAATGACAGGACCTACTCTAGTTTTTGAAGAGGAAACATATATGGCATTAGGAGGCGCTAAAATGTCTGCCACATTAAATAATTTGCCCATACAAAATTATAAAGTTTATCAAATTAAGGCTGGGGACATTTTATCATTTGGTAAATTAGAAAAAGGATATAGATCATATTTAGGGGTAAAAAATGGATTTACCGCTGGTGAAGTACTAGGAAGCAGATCTTTCTATAAACCAATTACTAGAGAAAATAGATTAAAAGATAATGATGTTGTTCCATTTGTTTTTAATAATCTTTTTAAACCTAAAATTTCTGAAATTAAAGTTGATTCTTTTTTAGATGAAAGTATCTTAGAAGTAAGTAAAGGGCCAGAATTCGAATTATTGAATGATAAACAACTGGAAGAGATATTTTCTAAAACTTTTTCTATAGCACATGAAAATAATAGAATGGCTTATCAAATTCAAGAATTAATTTCACCACATCAATTGTCTATGTTGACCTCGGCAACTTTACCAGGTACCGTGCAATTAACACCTGCTGGTAAATTAATTGTATTAATGAAAGATGGACAAACAACCGGCGGATATCCTAGAATTATGCAATTAACAGATAAAGCAATTTGTATTCTTGCACAAAAAAAAGGCGGAGATGTCATTAAATTCAAATTGGTGTAATTTCATACTTTTTTCACCAATTTTGTTAAGTTGTAATTTATCTTCTAAATTTTTATTACTATTGTTACATGAAATTATTAAACATAAAGATAAATTTAGTCATTGTCATTCCTAGTTAGGGGATGATATAGCTTTTCATTATATAGAAAAACCTGTATCAGATTTATTTGATGCAGGTTTTTTTATGGTTTAAGGATAATAACAATGACTTTTGAAGTATTGGATATGGTATAGAATAACATTCTAAACATTTGAAATATAGGGTTTTAGTTATTTTTTGGACCAAATGAATTTGTTCTGTATACCATTGTTAAAATTTAAATTTTTTTTAATCTTTTATCTTTGATTTAATAGAATTAAGTAATCAAGATAAGCATACGAGAATTACGTTATGGAATTGAATAAATATAGTAAGAATGTAACCCAAGACCCCACGCAACCAGCAGCACAGGCTATGCTTTACGCCATTGGTTTCAAAGATGAAGATTTTAATAAACCATTAGTTGGTATTGCAAGTACAGGTTATGAGGGTAACCCTTGTAATATGCACTTAAATGATTTAGCAAAATTGGTCAAAGATGGAGTTAATTCTAAAGAAACTGTTGGATTAATTTTTAATACTATTGGTGTTAGTGATGGTATTTCTATGGGTACACCAGGAATGCGTTTTTCATTACCATCTAGAGATATTATTGCTGATTCTATGGAAACTGTAGTTCAAGGAATGTCTTATGATGCATTGGTGACAGTTGTAGGATGCGACAAGAATATGCCAGGGGCATTAATGGCGATGTTAAGATTAAATCGTCCTGCAATTTTAGTGTATGGAGGAACTATAGCATCTGGTTGTCATAACGATAGAAAGTTAGATATTGTATCTGCATTTGAGGCATGGGGAGAGAAAGTAGCTGGTACCATGGACGAGAAAAATTATAAATCCATTATTAGAAAATCTATACCGGGAGCTGGAGCTTGTGGAGGTATGTATACGGCAAATACTATGGCTTCTGCAATAGAAGCTTTAGGAATGTCATTACCATATAACTCATCTAATCCTGCAATTAGTAACAATAAGGAAGAAGAGTGCATTGCAGCAGGAAAGCAAATGCGTATTCTTATAGAAAAAGATATTAAACCTCTAGATATTGTTACGCGTAAGTCTTTAGAGAATGCCATTCGTTTAGTGACCATTATGGGGGGCTCCACAAATGCAGTATTACATTTCTTAGCTATTGCAAGAGCTGCAGATATAGATTTTACTCTAAAAGATTTTCAACATATAAGTGATACTACACCATTTATTGCAGATTTAAAGCCAAGTGGTAAATATTTAATGGAAGATGTTCATAGAATAGGAGGTATACCAGCGGTTTTAAAATATTTATTAGAAAATGGTCTTTTACATGGAGATTGTTTAACCGTAACAGGAAAAACTTTAGCGGAGAATTTAGAAAATGTTCCAGATTTAGAAGAAGGTCAAGATGTAATAATGCCTTTAGATAAGCCAATTAAGGCAACTGGGCATTTAAGAATGTTATACGGTAATTTAGCAGAAAATGGTTCTGTAGCAAAAATAACAGGAAAAGAAGGTTTGTTGTTTAAGGGAACCGCAAAAGTCTTTAATAGTGAGTATGATGCTAATGATGCTATCCGAGGTGGAAAAGTAGAAAAAGGAAATGTAGTAGTCATTAGATACGAAGGCCCTAAAGGAGGTCCAGGAATGCCTGAAATGCTAAAACCTACTGCAGCTATTATGGGAGCAGGTTTAGGTAAAGAAGTGGCATTAATTACAGATGGTCGTTTCTCAGGAGGAACACATGGCTTTGTAGTGGGGCATATTTCGCCAGAAGCACAAGAAGGTGGTGCTATTGCGTTAGTTAAAGATGGAGATATAATCACAATAGACGCGGAGACAAATTCTATTAATGTAGAAGTATCTAATGAGGAATTAGCAAAGCGTAAAGAAGCTTGGGTAGAGCCAGCTTTAAAGTTTAAAAAAGGAGTATTATACAAATATGCTCGTTCCGTATCTTCTGCAGCACAAGGTTGCGTAACCGATGAGTTTTAAAAAACATCTGCTAGACTTTAGTTAGTCTATAAGGATTTTAATATCAGGTAATTGTAACTCTTATATACAATGCTTGAATTTGATTATTAATTATGGAAACAGTAAAAGAGAAGAAAAAAAGTGTAGATTCTAAGAAAACTGTAAAGATTTCTGGGGCAGAGGCATTAATTCATTGCTTATTAGCGGAAGGTGTTGAAACAATGTATGGCTACCCCGGTGGTGCTATTATGCCTGTCTATGACGAATTATATAAGTTTCAAGATAAATTAACGCATATACTTACTAGACATGAGCAAGGAGCTACACATGCTGCTCAAGGTTATGCACGTGTTTCAGGTAAGGTTGGGGTTGCCATTGCAACATCTGGGCCTGGAGCAACAAATTTAGTTACTGGTCTTGCTGATGCTCAAATAGATTCAACACCTATGGTTTGCATTACTGGTCAGGTTACAAGACATTTATTAGGCTCCGATGCCTTTCAAGAAACAGATATTATAGGAATCTCTACTCCGGTAACAAAATGGAACTATCAAATAACGGAAGCTTCTGAAATTCCAGAAGTAATGGCAAAGGCTTTTTACATTGCAAAATCAGGTAGGCCAGGTCCGGTTTTAGTGGATATAACAAAAAATGCTCAAATAGATGAATTTGAGTTCTCCTATGAGAAATGTACTAATGTTAGGAGTTACAAGCCAGTACCTAAAGTAGATATGACTGCTGTACAAGCAGCGGCAGATTTAATTAATAGCGCAAAGAAGCCTTTTATTGTTTGGGGTCAAGGTGTTATACTTGGTCAAGCAGAAAAAGAATTGAAAAAAATGGTAGAAAAGGCAGGTATACCGGCTGCATGGACTATTATGGGTGCTTCGGCATTAAGTACAGACCATCCTTTAAATGTAGGTATGGTTGGTATGCACGGTAATTACGGGCCAAATCTTTTAACCAATGAGTGCGATGTTCTAATAGCTATTGGTATGCGTTTCGATGATCGTGTAACGGGTAGGTTGGCTGATTATGCTACTCAAGCAAAAGTTATACATTTTGAGATTGACCCTGCTGAGGTTAACAAAAATGTGCATGCAGATGTTGCTGTTCTTGGTAATTCAAAAGAAACACTTGGCTTACTACTGCCTTTATTAAAAGAAAATAAGCATGATTCTTGGCATAATTTATTCAAGGAAAAATATAAAATTGAATTTGATACAATTGTAAAAAATGATATCCATCCTACCAAAAATGGATTAACAATGGGTGAGGTTATTGAAGAAATTAATATTGCTTCAAATAACCAAGCGGTTATTGTTACCGATGTGGGTCAACATCAAATGATTGCTTGTCGTTATGCCAAATTTGCCCAATCTAAAAGTAATATTACATCTGGTGGACTAGGTACAATGGGCTTTGCTTTACCAGCGGCAATTGGTGCAAAAATGGGTGCAATGGATAGAGAAGTTGTGGCAATTATTGGTGATGGCGGTTTTCAAATGACTATACAAGAATTAGGAGTCATTTTTCAGCATAAAGTACCAGTTAAAATTGTTGTTTTAAACAATGAACATTTAGGTATGGTTCGTCAATGGCAAGAGTTATTCTTTGAAAAAAGATATGCCTCTACAGTTATGGTGAATCCAAATTTTGTAAAAATTGCCGAAGGTTATAATATTGAAGCAAAACAAATTTCTGAACGTAAAGATTTAAAATCAACTATTAAAGAAATGATAGATTCAAAAGAACCTTATTTCTTAGAAGTAAAGGTGGAGCAAGAGGATAACGTTTTTCCTATGATACCTTCTGGGGCTTCTGTATCGGAAGTTAGATTGAAATAGAAAATTAAGAAAACACTTTCATGAACGATACCCACATACAGGATATTCCAAAAATTCATACGGAGATACTTCGTAAATCTAAAGAAATTGGATTTACAATGCCGTCGGATTTATATGTTGGTAGTTTTCTTAAAACATTAATTGCATCTAAACCAAAAGGACGGTTTTTAGAAATAGGAACTGGTATTGGTTTAAGTCTTTCATGGATGATAGAAGGTATGGATAACGACTCCAAGCTAATATCTGTAGATAATGACAAAAGCTTAATTGATATTGCTGTCAGTTATTTTGGTAAAGATGAAAGAGTTGAATTGGTTTGTAAAGATGGGGCGGATTGGTTAAAAGAGTATTCGGGAGCAAAATTCGATTTAATTTTTGCAGATGCATGGCCTGGAAAGTATAGTGAAATCGATGAGGTTTTGGATTTAGTGAAAGTTGGTGGATTTTACTTAATTGACGATATGACCAAGCAACCCAATTGGCCTGCAGGTCATGAAGATAATGTTAGTTCATTGACCGCATATTTAGAACAACGTGAAGATTTACAATTGACTAAAATGAATTGGTCAACAGGATTAATAATGGTAGTTAAAAAATAACATGAAACAATTGGCTCATAAATGGGATGCTGATTTCTATAACGATAAACATTCGTTTGTTTATGGATATGGCGCGGCACTGGTTGAGTTATTGAATCCACAATATGGTGAGCATATTCTTGATTTGGGTTGTGGTTCTGGTGAATTAACAAATGACATTAGGGAATATTCACCAAATGTAGTAGGTATAGACAGTTCTATAGACATGATAGAAAAGGCACGTCAACTTTTTCCCTTATGTAATTTTGAAATTGGAAATGCCAGTGATTTTACTTTTGCTAATCAATTTGATGCTATATTTTCTAACGCTGTTTTACATTGGCTAACAGATTATAAAGGTGCTATCAAGTCAATGTATAGAAATTTAAAAACGGGTGGTAGAATAGTACTTGAGTTTGGTGGTAAAAATAATGTTCAACAAATAGTTGATGGACTTAGAAAATCACTTTTAAATAAGGGATATATAGAGCAGGCAGAGCTAAACCTTTGGTATTTTCCGTCTATAGGAGAATACACAACTGAATTAGAGAAAGCTGGTTTTACAGTTAGCCTAGCACAATGGTATAGTAGACCCACAGAATTGGCAGATGAAAATAACGGCATTAAAGATTGGTTGTTAATGTTTTGTAAGCCTTTTTTAAAAGGGGTTATTGAAAAAGATATAAATAGTATCCTTAATGAAGTACAAGACAGTTTAAAAGACAAGCTATTTATAAATAATAAGTGGTTTGCAGATTATAAAAGAATTAGAATAGTAGCACATAGATAAGTCATAATGGAAAACAAATGGTTTACAATATCAGTATATTCAGAGAATAATGTTGGATTACTGAATAGGATTTCAGGTATATTTTTAAAGAGACATATTAATATAGAGAGTTTAAATGTCTCTAAATCAGAAATTGATGATGTTTCTAAGTTTACAATAGTAGTGCATACCACAGAAAAATGGGTACACAATATTGTTGGTCAAATAGAAAAACAAATTGAAGTAATTAAAGCATATTCTCATACAGATGATGAAACAATTTATCAAGAATCTGCATTGTTCAAAATAGCTTCCGGACTTTTATTTGATGAGCGCCAAATTCAGAATATTATAAAAGATAATAACGCACAAATTGTCACTGTATCAAGAGATTTCTTTGTTATCGCTAAAAGTGGAAGAAGAAATGAAATAGATGAAATGCATGATCAATTAAAACCTTATGGTATTATGCAATTTGTACGTTCTGGACGAATTTCGGTGACTAAAGACGAGATGAAAATTTCAGCAATACTTAAGCAATTTTAGAGAAAATAAATTATATAAATAATTAAATAAAGTAAATATAAAATGGCCAATTATTTTAATACACTATCATTAAGAGATCAATTAACGCAACTTGGAAAATGCCGCTTCATGGATTCATCAGAGTTTGCAGATGGTGTAAGTGCTTTAAAAGGCAAGAAAATTGTTATCGTAGGTTGTGGTGCACAAGGGCTTAACCAAGGTTTAAATATGAGAGATTCTGGCTTAGATATCTCTTATACTCTTCGTGATGCAGCTATAAAAGAAAAAAGACAATCGTTTGTAAATGCTACTGAAAACGGATTTACCGTTGGTACTTACCAAGAATTGATACCAACTGCAGATGTTGTAATCAACCTTACTCCAGATAAGCAGCACACTGCTGTTGTTAGCGCTGTTATGCCGTTAATGAAAAAAGGAGCTACACTTTCTTATTCTCATGGTTTTAACATTGTTGAGGAAGGAACACAAGTACGTAAAGATTTAACTGTAATCATGGTTGCTCCTAAAAGTCCAGGTTCTGAAGTAAGAGAAGAATATAAAAGAGGTTTTGGGGTACCAACTCTAATTGCTGTGCACCCAGAAAATGACCCAGAAGGTAAAGGATTAGAACAAGCTAAAGCATATGCAGCTGGTACAGGTGGGGATAGAGCAGGTGTATTAATGTCTTCTTTTGTTGCCGAAGTAAAGTCAGATTTAATGGGAGAGCAAACTATTCTTTGTGGTCTGTTACAAACAGGTTCTATACTATGCTTTGATAAAATGATAGAAAAAGGAATTGATGCGGGTTATGCTTCTAAACTAATTCAATACGGATGGGAAACTATCACAGAAGGAATGAAATATGGTGGTATTACACATATGATGGACCGTCTTTCAAATCCTGCAAAAGTTAAGGCATTTGAATTATCAGAAGAATTAAAAGACATAATGCGTCCGTTATTTCAAAAGCACATGGATGATATTATGACTGGTCATTTTTCTAAAACCATGATGGAAGACTGGGCTAATGATGATAAAAACTTATTAACGTGGAGAGCCGCTACTGGCGAAACAGCATTCGAAAAAACACCAGCAGGCAGTCAAGAAATTTCTGAGCAAGAGTTTTATGACAATGGCGTATTAATGGTTGCTATGGTAAGAGCAGGTGTGGAATTGGCTTTTGAGGCAATGACAGAATCTGGTATTATTGCTGAGTCTGCATATTACGAATCTTTACACGAAACACCGTTAATTGCAAACACGATTGCGCGTAAGAAATTATTTGAAATGAACCGTGTTATTTCCGATACAGCTGAATATGGTTGTTATCTTTTTGACCATGCATGTAAGCCTTTGTTAACTGAATTTATGAAAGGAATAGATACTAACGTCATAGGTAAAAACTTCTCAGAAGGTATTGACAATGATGTTGATAATGCACAATTAATTGCAATAAACAAAGCGTTACGTACCCATCCGGTAGAAATTGTTGGTGCGCGTTTGCGTGAGTCAATGACAGCAATGAAGCCTATAGTTTAGATAAAAAGTTTATTTATACCCATTAATTGTCCGGTTGAGTACACTCGATAATTGCAATTCATTTTTGTGTTGTAATGAATGTCGAATTGTTCTGAGTCGGACAATTTTAGTTAGAAGTCAAGTACAACCCTGAAAATGAATTTAATTGAATAGTGCTATATGAAAGGTGAGAAACCAGCTTATTTTCCAAAATTGGATGACGTAAAAAAGGCAGCTAAAATTATTTCAGAAATAGCTGAAGTAACTCCACTATCGGAAAGCATAAGACTGTCAAAGCAATTTAATTGTAAGATTAGTCTAAAACGGGAAGATTTACAACGCGTACGTTCGTATAAAATAAGAGGTGCTTTTAATAAAATATCTTCTTTAACTGAGGAAGAAAGGGCAAAAGGAGTTATTTGCGCAAGTGCTGGTAATCATGCACAAGGCGTAGCATTTGCATGTTTTCATTTAAAAATAAAAGGCACTATTTATATGCCTTCAGTAACACCTAAGCAAAAAGTAGAACAAACAAATTTATTTGGTGGTGAGTGGGTTGAAATAGTATTAGAGGGTGATACCTTCGATGATGCTTCGGAAGCAGCTAGCAATTATGGTCTTAAAACCGGAAAAATCTTTGTACACCCTTTTGATGATCCCAAAATTATTGAGGGTCAAGCAACTGTTGGTCTTGAATTAATAGAACAGACTAAAGCACCTATAGATTATTTGTTTGTGTGTATAGGAGGTGGCGGATTGGCATCGGGATTAATTAGTGTTTTTAGTGAGCTCTCTCCAAATACAAAAATAATAGGAGTAGAGCCTAAAGGAGCTCCGTCCATGTTAGCTTCTATAGAATCGGGTAAAGTAGTGGCACTGAAGAATATCGATAAATTTATTGATGGTGCAGCTGTAAAAAAAGTAGGTGAATTAACGTATCCCATTTGTAGTTACTATTTAGACCAAATGATGACCGTTGATGAAGGTAAAGTTTGCCAAACAATTCTTGATTTATATAATAGAGATGCCATTGTTGTAGAACCTGCAGGGGCTTTAACAATTGCTGCCTTAGATGATTATAGAGATGAACTGGTGGGTAAAAATGTGGTTTGTATTATAGGTGGAAGCAATAACGATATTACTAGAACAGCAGAAATTAAAGAAAGAGCATTGCTATATGGAAAACTAAAGCATTATTTTATCATTAGATTTCCTCAAAGACCCGGAGCCTTAAAAGAATTTGTGGTAGATATTTTAGGCCCTACCGATGATATTACCCATTTTGAATACTCTAAGAAGTCAAGTAGGGAAAATGCACCTGCCGTTGTGGGTATAGAACTTAAAAACCCAGAAGATTTACAACCTTTAATAAATCGAATGAAAACTAACAATTTTTATGGAGATTATATAAATGATAAACCAGATTTGTTTGAATATTTGGTTTAAACTACTTTTAATAGTAAAGAATCAATTTCTGTTATTAATTGGAAATTTATCGACAAAATAGATATCAATCCCAGTAGCTAAATGAGTAATAAAATGAGCGATATAAAAATACCTGAAGAATTTAGGATTACATCAACAATAGATCAAAAACACTATTTGGTAAATGGTGAATTAAAAGAATGGAAAGGAGAGACTACAAAGGTGTATTCTACTATTTCTTCAACCAAAGAATACAAACCAACCTTATTGGGGAGCATTCCAGATTTGCAAGAAGCAGAGGCTTTAGATGCGTTGAATGGAGCTTTAAGTGCATATGATAGGGGTAAAGGTGTTTGGCCAACTATGCACGTAAAAGACCGTATTGAATGTATGGAGGTTTTTGTTAAAAAGATGAAAACTAAGCGTGAAGAGGTTGTGAAATTATTAATGTGGGAAATTGGTAAATCTTTACCAGATTCTCAAAAGGAGTTTGATCGTACCATAGAATATATTGAAGATACTATTGAAGATTGTAAACAATTGGATCGTAATGCGGCAAAATTCACAAAAAATGACGGTGTATATGCACATATTAAAAGAGGTCCATTAGGTGTTGTTTTATGTCTTGGGCCATATAATTATCCATTAAACGAAACTTTTGCATTATTGATTCCTGCAATAATAATGGGAAATACTACAATTTTTAAACCAGCAAAACATGGTGTATTATTAATTACCCCTTTATTAGAAGCTTTTCAAACTAGCTTTCCAAAAGGGGTAGTTAATGTTATTTTTGGTAGAGGAAGAACCGTTGCGGCACCAATAATGAAAACAGGCAAAATAGATGTACTTGCTTTAATTGGTAATAGTAAATCTGCAAATGCTTTACAAGAGCAACACCCAAAGAGCAATCGTTTACGTTTGGTACTTGGTCTAGAAGCAAAAAATCCAGCAATTATTTTACCAGATGCCGATTTAGACTTGACTATAAATGAATGTTTGGCAGGTACTTTGTCTTTTAACGGACAGCGTTGTACTGCGTTGAAGGTGGTTTATGTTCATGAGGAAATTAGTGCCGATTTCAACAAGAATTTTGCTAAAAAAGTAGATGAGTTAAAATTTGGAAATCCGTGGGAAGATGGAGTGAAATTAACTCCGCTACCAGAACCAGATAAGGCTGCTTATATTCAAGGTTTAATTGATGATGCGCTTTCTAAAGGTGCAAAGATCATCAATAAAAAAGGAGGGAAGCATTTTGATAATTATATATGGCCAGCAGTTTTGTATCCTGTTACTAAAGACATGCGTGTGTACCAAGAAGAACAATTTGGCCCCATAATCCCCATTGTACCTTTTTCTGATATTGAAGAGCCTTTAGATGATATGGCAGAAAGTAACTATGGCCAACAAGTAAGTTTGTTTGGTAAAGATGTGTATGCTCTTTCTCCGTTAATTGATACTTTGGTGAATTTAGTTTGTCGTGTTAATTTAAACAGTTCTTGCCAAAGAGGGCCAGATGTTTATCCGTTTACTGGAAGAAAAGATTCTGCACAAGCAACCTTAAGTGTTCATGATGCATTACGTTCGTTCTCTATTAGAACTTTTGTAGCCTTCAAAGACAATGAGTTGAATACTGAAATTATTCAGAATTTATTAGAAGCAAAGCTATCTAATTTTGTTAGCACAGATTATATATTATAAAAGTCTATAATTAAGACTATAAAAAAACCTCTCCTATTAATTAGGGGAGGTTTCTTTTTTACAATTATCACTGATTTCATTAGCTCTTTCTATTCCTGAGTATGGGTAGTAGGGTATTGTTTTATCTTCTTCGTTAAACAATACAATGGCGCGTTCAATATCTTCACAATACGGAGCTGTAGATTTGCCGAAGAATTTAGCGGTTCCCATATCCCATTCCGTTTTACCTAATAGTACTCTTGGATTGTTTGGTGCAATGGCTTGTGCTTTTTGATAGATAGCTACATTCTCGCCAGACAAAGTCATCCCGTATTTTGCACCATCATAAGCAATGTAGGCTGTGTTTAATAGCGCATAGGTAATCATTATTTCAGGATTGTTTTCTGATATTTTCGAAGCATTATCTAAAAATTCTTTCGCTCTTGTCAGCTTTGTATTTAATAATGCTTCATCTTTTAATCCAAAACTGCTAACTATTTCTATTAGTCCTGCATAATAGGGGGGTAACCAATTATCGGTTTCTACAGATGCTATTCTTTCAAATAATTGAACTGCCTCCGCATTTTTTTGTTGCTCCCATAATGCAAAAGCTTCATTCATGCCTTTTTCGTATGGTGTTTGTGCACTTAAGCTAAGAGTGAAAATAAATGTGGCAATTAATAGTACTGATTTCATGATGTATAGTTTTTTGATGTTATTTATTGTTGTTCAAATATCTTTCTATTCCATTGTTTTTTATAAAATAGATGACTGAGTTGTAGGTTCTTGGTGTTGAATTGTAATTATTAAAGATTATCTAATTGGTTGTCATTTTTATTGTCACTAATTGTCCAGAAGAAACCTATGAAAAAGAAACGGTCTGCAGCAGGTGTAATGGTTCTTCTATCAAATAAACCATCTGTATTGGTTTGGTTAGCATATTGATAACCGTTTACATTTTTAGTTCCTAATACATTACTTACAGATAGATAAACTATTTTTTGCGGACTAATTAAGTACGCGTAATTTACATTTAATGAATTGAAGCTTTTTGCTTGTTCCGTTAAGAACCCTCCTAAATTTGGGTCTGTATATTTTCTTCCAGATGCATAATTATAGCTGAAACCCAATTGACTTTTCCAATCTTCAATCCAACGTTTTACTACTAAAGATGCATTGTGTTTTGATGCGAAATCTGGGGTAGCACTTGTTGGAAAATTTTGATAATCCCTTTCCGTATCCAAGTAAGAGTACGACATCCAATACTCAGTATTTTTAATAGACTTATTATCTCTCCAAAATATATCCAGTCCTTTGGCATAACCACTTCCGGTATTATTGTATGTTGAAGTAGGTAGTGCAAACGGTGAGTCGTATTTTACTAAATCGCCATACTCTTTGTAATATGCTTCGGCTCTAAATATTTGTTTGTTTTTTACATATTGATAATTGGCAATATAATGGGTTGTATTCTCTGCAGTAAAATCTGTATTATATTTTAAATAAGCATTCTTCGGATTTTGAAAAAATTCACCATAAGCTAACGAGAATTGAGAGTTTGCTCCAGCTTTGTAGGCTAAGGATAATCTTGGTGAGATATTAAACTCTTGCAGTAGTTCTGAGTATTCTCCTCTTAGCCCAATCTTGGTAGCTAGTTTTTTAGAGAAGAATATATCTGTTTCTGCGAAACTGCTGAATATATAGTTATTAAATTCATAATCGTCTTCAAAACCAGAATCTTCGAAGTTCTCTGTGAAGTTTGTAGCGAAATATTCCGCGCCAAAGTTGAGTTTGTACCGACTAGAAAAATACTTTTTGAATGTAATTTTTAGATGTGCTGAGTTTTCGACATCTGTAATGTCAGAATCATTATATTTTAATTCAGAACGGTCATTGGCGAAACTAACCCCTGTAGCTATGCTCCAGTCTTTTTCTAAGAAATCTTGGTAAGATGTGTTGATGTATAGATTTCTATTTTTTAATCCGAAGCGTATACCATCAGCTACATTAATATCTTCTTGTGTTAAATCAAAATTTACGGAACTGTATGCTCCATATACCTTTAGTAAACCATCAGTATTAAACATGTATCTATATACCGCTTCACCACCTAAAGATTCTACAGGTTTGTGCCATTCATTATTGTCAGGATACAGTTTTTGATAAGGAGCTAAATTAATATACGATGTGTTTAAGCTTAGCGAACTTTTTTTCCATTTTTGGGTATTTCCAAGTCCAAGACCAACTGTCATAATGGAAATTTCAGTTTTTTCTTCTTGTGGTTCGTTTATACTATTTAAAAGTAAAACACTTGATAAGGCTTGACCGTATTCTGCTGAGTATCCTCCTGTAGAAAATGTTATTCCTTTAAATAAAAATGGAGATAATCTGCCTCTCGTGGGTATGTTGTTTGCAGAAGGGGAGTAAGGAGTAAATACACGCATGCCGTCTACAAAAATTTGAGTTTCTTCTGCATCACCACCTCTAACAAACAACCTTCCATCTTCGGCAACATTTGAAGTTCCTGGCAACGTTTGTAATGCTCCTACGAAATCTCCAAGAGCTCCTGCTGTGGTTACAATATCTAAAGGTTTCAGTGCGGTAACCTTTGCATTGTCTCCTGCATTGAAAGTACCGGCATTTACTGTTACGGCATCCAAAGTATTTACATCATCTTTTAGCTTAATTGTAAGATTATAAAAACTAGTAACGTCGGCTGATTTTGAATAGGTTTCAAATGAAATTGAAGATGCTATTAATGTTTGTTCGCCGGTTGCATCTGTTTCAAAAGAGAATTGACCCTCATCATTGGTAGCAGTACCATCATAAGTTCCGCTCAAATAAACATTTGCTCCCATTATAGGCGTTCCTTGTTGGTCAATTACCTTTCCTGATATAGTGGATTGAGCGTATAAATTGAAACATAAAAGTGTTGGTAATATAAATAATAGCGTTTTCATTGTTGATTATATTTTGATTGATGCCATAAATATGAATCGTATATGAAGGTTTCAATAAAATGGTTTTCTCAATTGTAGATTTTCTTTCCTGAATTGGTGGAATTCACTATTAATAGAAATTTTAAGAGGTTAATTTTTCACAGAAATATGGTAATTAATGTGAGTTGTTAACGACATATGCGTTCTAACTTTGCTTTTTTGTCACGTGTGTTAAATAGATTGATGTAGAAAGAATTAAAATTTGAAGTATGGAAAATTTAAAATCAAATAAAAAAGCATTAGTTGCTTTAGCGATAGGAGGTTTTGGGATAGGACTTACCGAGTTTGTTATCATGGGAATTTTAACCGAAGTTTCCGGGTCTTTGGGAATAACCATTCCTCAAGCAGGACATTTTATTGCAGCATATGCATTGGGTGTTGTAGTGGGCGCACCATTGTTAACAGGTTTAGGTTCTAAACTTACTCCTAAGAAAATGCTGTTTCTTTTAATGGTATGGTTTACGGTATTTAATACCTTATCTGGTTTGGCTACAGGGTATAGTAGTTTGTTATTCTTAAGATTTTTATCTGGTATACCTCACGGTGCATTTTTCGGTATTGGTGCCGTAGTTGCTACGAAGTTGGCTAAAAAAGGTAAAGGTGCACAGGCAATTTCCATAATGTTTTCCGGTCTTACTGTTGCTAATGTAATAGGGGTTCCCATTGGTACCTACCTAGGACAACAATTCAGCTGGAGTGTATCTTTTTACTTAGTGGGTTTTGTAGGTCTTTTGGCTTTAGGAAGCATTTACTTGTGGATGCCAAAAATTGAAGTAGAAGAAGGCGAAGAAAAAGTTAGTGTTTCTGAAGGATTAAAGAATACAGAGCTTTGGGCTTTAATTGCGCTAACTACAATAGGTACAGGAGGATTTTTTGCTTGGTACAGTTATGTAGCTCCACTAATTACCAATGTGGCTGGGTTACCAAACCATTTTGTTGGCTATGCTATGATGTTGGCTGGTTTAGGTATGGTGGTAGGTAACTTTTTAGGCGCTAAGATGGCAGAGCTATTTTCGCCTTTGAAAGCAGTAATTATTAGTTTGTCCGTTATGTGTGGTATTCTAGTTCTAAATATGTTTATAGCAGCCAATCCGTATTTATTAATGATATTGACTTTTGTAATAGGAGCTATATCTTTTACTGTTGCAACACCTATTCAGATGGCCATAATCAATACATCTAAAGGTTCTGAAATGTTGGGATCTTCAATGAACCAAAGTGCCTTTAACATGGGTAATGCTTCTGGCGCCTATTTGGCCGGATTGCCAATTGCATTTGGGTATGGCATTATTTACTCTAGTTTAGTAGGAGCTGCACTAGCTTTTTCTGGTGTTGCCATTGCCGTGGCTATTTTAATAGTTAGAAAAAGAAAAGAAATTAAGTATCGAAAAATGGCGATTAGCTGTTGAGATTTTGATTTATTTATTTCCAAAAAGGAACTTGGGTGACAAGTTCCTTTTTTTTGTCCCAAGATATTGGCTTAAACTTATTACCATTTTTCATTCTTGTCTTATTATCAGTCAGTTTTGATGTTAAATTTTGCATTTTATGTAGTTCATCGGTAATTTAATTCATTTTATCACGTTGTAAGAAAACCAAAACCTACAAAGTTGTGTCACGTACCAAACTATTTTTTGGAGCCATAATAATGGTTCTTTTACTTTTTGTTCTTACAGCTTCTTCATTTAAGCCAGAACATTCTAAAGCAATCATTACTGATCCGAATCCCGTTAAAACTCTAGCGGAGAAAAAGGAGATTAAACTCTATAACATTCGACAAAAAGCATTGAAAGATGCCTTAACCGATTATTTCAATAAGGCCATAATCTCAGGTGATATCGTTGGGGCAGGAGTAAGTATTGTAAGCGGTGATTCTGTGGTTCTTTCTGACGGATATGGTAAAAGAAGTTTTAATGGAAGTGAACCTGTTAATGGAGAAACCTTATTTAGATTAGGCTCTATTTCTAAAGGGTTTACTGGTGTTTTAGCTGCAAACTTAGAGCATGAAGGAAAATTAAGATTAAATGATAAAGTGGCGGATTATTTGCCGAATTTTCATTTTGGCAATCAACAAAACACACAAAAAATTGAAGTTGTACACTTGCTTTCTCACACTACTGGAACTCCTTATCATAGTTATACAGATTTAGTGGAGGCTGGTTATTCCATGTCAATTATTAGTGAAAAATTCGATAAAATAAATCCGATAGCTGTACCTGGTGCCCAATATAGCTATCAAAATGCAATGTTTTCAGTTTCACAAGAAGTAATGTTAAAGGCTACAGGAAAGGACATTCAAACATTATTAACAGATAAATTTTTTACTCCATTAGGTATGAATTCTGTTTCTATGGATCATAAAACTTTAATTACTACTGAGAATATTGCGTTGCCTCATATTAGAAGAGGAAATAGTTGGAGGACTATATTACCTAAAGACAACTATTATAATGCTATAGCTGCTGGTGGAATTAATGCTAATTCTAAGGACATGGCAAAATGGATGCGATTTTTATTAGGCCATAATCCAGAGGTAATGTCTAAAGATGCTATGGCACAAGTTTTTAAACCTTTTGTTGAATTGAAAGGACATGGTAAGTACTATCAAAAATGGAAAGGGCATTTAAATTCTGGTTACGGATTGGGATGGAGAGTACATACTTTAAAGGAGAATGAGAGTACATCAGAGGAAACTATTTGGCACCATGGCGGTAGTGTAAATAACTATAGAAATGAGATAGCCCTTTTTCCAGATTCTGATTTGGGTATCTGCGTATTAATCAACGGACCGTCTAAGTTGGTAAAGACAGTGATCCCAGATTTACGAGCAATTGTAAAGAGTATTTACGAACAAGAAATTAAAATAGCTACAAGTATATAATTATAATACACGTCAGATATAAAAAACCCCTTTAATCATAGATTAAAGGGGTTTTTATTTTTAAATATATTTCTTAAATGTTGCTAGCCAACCAATCGCCAACTTCACTTGTTTTGTAACTTTTGCCACCTTCGGCAAGATCTTCCGTAACATATCCTTCAGCCAAAGACTTGTTTACCACACGTCTAATTTCCTCAGCTTCATTTGTCATGCTCATATCTTCAAAAAGCATTGCTGCAGAAAGTACAGTAGCTAAAGGATTAGCAATGTCTTTACCAGCTGCTTGTGGGTATGAACCGTGAATTGGCTCGTATAATGATACATTACTACCAACAGAAGAAGAAGGCATAAGTCCCATAGAACCTGCAATAACAGAAGCTTCATCGGTTAAAATATCTCCGAACAAGTTTGCTGTAATAATTACATCGTACCCTTTTGGCCATTGAATTAAACGCATAGCAACCGCATCGATAAACTCATAAGAAACTTCTACTTCTGGATAATCTTTTTCCATAGCTTGTACAGTCTCTCTCCAAAGTCTAGAAGACTCTAAAACATTGGCTTTATCAACACAACATAATTTTTTGGAACGCTTCATAGCGAATTCAAAGCCTTTTTTAGCTAATCTTTCTATTTCAAATCGTTGGTAGGTCATAGTATCAAATGCAGTGTTACCATCATCTTTTCTTCCACGCTCACCAAAATAGATACCACCAGTTAATTCACGAAGAATTATTAAGTCTGTACCTTCTATACGGTCTCTTTTTAAAGGAGATTTGTCTATTAGGGAAGGGAAAGTAAAGGTTGGTCTTACATTGGCAAACAAACCTAACTTCTGTCGCATTTTCAATAATCCTTGCTCTGGACGAACCTTTGCAGAAGGGTCATTGTCAAAACGAGGGTGACCAATTGCGCCAAACAAAACTGCATCTGCATTAGCACAAATTTCATGTGTTTCATCTGGGTAGGGTTCACCAACAGCATCAATAGCTGCAGCACCTGTAAGTGCAGGTTTCCAACTGATATCATGGTCATATTTTTTTGCAATGGCATCACAAACTTTCACAGCTTGATCAATTACTTCTGGACCGATACCGTCACCGGCCAATAAGGCAATATTTAATTTCATTTTACGTGTTTGTATGTTGCTCGATCTCGTCATTGCGAGGAACGAAGCAATCTGTTTAATTTATTCTCAATTTTATCTCGTTTGCCATCCGCTACCCAATATCTAATTAAAGTATTAAGCGTTTCGCGAATAGCGAATACCGTTCAGCGCCTAAATAATATTCAACATTTTCTCAGTTGCTTTAATAGCACTTACCGTTTGGTCAGAATCTAAACCTCTAGTGGTAAATTCTTTTCCGTCTAATTCCCAAGTGATTACTGTTTCGCATAAGGCGTCAGAGGTACTTCCTGGCGGTATTCTTACTGCATAGTCTGTTAATTTAGGTAATGTTTTTTTCTTTGCGATATACACTTTTTTCAAAGCATTCATAAATGCATCATATTGTCCATCTCCTTGTGCATGTGCCTCATTCATCTTTCCGTCTATTTCAACAGATAAGGTAGTAGAAGGCATTAAACCTTTCGCATGAGTTAATACATATGATTTTATAAATACTCTTTGCTTATGATCAGTAGTATCTAAAACGTCAGAAATAATAAAAGGAAGATCATCTTTGGTTACGCGTTCTTTCTTATCTCCTAGTTCTATAATTCTAGCAGTAACTTTTTTTAATTCCTCATCATTTAGGGTTAAACCAAGTTCCTGTAAGTTTTTTTGAATGTTGGCTTTACCCGACATTTTGCCTAGTGCATATTTACGTTTTCTTCCAAAACGCTCTGGCATAAGGTCGCTAAAATATAAATTGTTTTTACTGTCACCATCGGCATGAATTCCGGCAGTCTGAGTGAAAACATTATCCCCAACAATTGGTTTATTCGCTGGTATAGTAAAACCAGTAAAGGCAGAAACTAACTTACTAACTTTGTATAAAGAGGTTTCATTTACACTAATTTCAACCTCAGGCAGAAAGTCGTTAATAACGGCTACGGCACTTGCCATAGGTGCATTACCAGCTCTTTCTCCCATTCCGTTTACGGTAAGGTGTAAACCATGACAGCCCGCTTTTACAGCTTCCATGATATTGGCAACACCTAAATCATAGTCGTTATGACCATGAAAATCAATATGCAATTTTGGAAATTTCTGTATGATTTCAGACAAGTAGGCAAATGTTTCCGTATGTGTTAAAATTCCTAGAGTATCTGGAAGCAAAACTCTTTTTACATTTTGGGTAGAAAGAAATTCTAAAAACTCAAAAACATATTCTTTTGAATTTCGCATGCCGTTACTCCAATCCTCTAAATAGATATTATTAATAATACCCCTTTCTGTGGCTTGTTTGAAAATTTCTGCTATTTCCGAAAAATGTTGTTCGGGGGTTTTCTTTAACTGATACTTTAAATGGTTCATGGAACCTTTTGTGAGTAAATTTTGAGAAACCGCGCCAGATTTCTGCATCCAATCTAAAGAAATACCGCCATCTACAAAAGTTAATACTTCTACACGTTCTAAATAACCTTTTTCGCCGGCCCATTCGGTAATCTTTTGAACAGCATCTAGCTCTCCATCAGAAACGCGAGCAGATGCAATTTCAATACGATCTACTTTCAGCTCTTCTAAAAGTAACTTGGCCAAAGTTAATTTTTCAGTTGCAGAAAAGGATACTCCAGAGGTTTGTTCACCATCCCTTAAGGTGGTATCCATGATTTCTAACTTTCTTTTTTTCATGTGATCTAAATGCCATTTCTCAATTTATAAAATGGCATTGGGTTAGTTAACGTAAATGTTTTTTGCAGTTTTGAAATAGAATTTTATAACGGAGTATTCTCCGCAAATGCTGCGATATCTTTTTTGATGTTTAATAGATAATCGATATCATCAAAACCATTAAGCATATTGTTTTTCTTGTAATCATTAATGTCAAAAGCTTCACTTTCTCCAGTTGGTAGTAAAGTAATTTTTTGTTCTTTAAGATTAACTTCCAATTCAGTAGCTGGGTCCGCTTCAACTGCATCAAATATTTTTTGTAAAAACTCAGCACTTACTTGTACTGGTAATACACCGATATTTAAACAGTTACCTCTAAAAATATCCGCAAAGAAACTAGAGACTACACATCTAAATCCGTAATCATAAACTGCCCAAGCAGCATGCTCACGAGATGACCCAGAACCAAAGTTTTTACCACCTACTAAAATTTTACCACTGAATTTATCTTGGTTCAAAACAAAATCCTCTTTTAAAGTATTGTCTTGATTGTAACGCCAATCTCTAAAAAGGTTGTCGCCAAAGCCTACACGCTCAGTTGCTTTTAAAAATCGTGCGGGAATTATTTGATCTGTATCTACGTTCTCTATTGGTAAGGGTACCGCAGTTGATGTTAATATATTGAATTTATCGTATGCCATTTTTTATAGCTTTTAGCTTCGGGCCTATTGCCTTTAGCGTTTTGTATTAATAGATTTTTTTTGCTAAAAGCCAATGGCTAATAGCTAAAGGCAAACTTGTTAAACAAGTTCAACCATTAATTCCCTTGGATCAGTTACTTTACCAGTTACGGCAGCTGCGGCAGCAACTAGTGGACTAGCTAATAAGGTTCTTGATCCAGGCCCTTGTCTTCCTTCAAAGTTTCTGTTTGATGTACTTACCGCTAATTTACCTGCAGGCACTTTATCATCGTTCATTGCTAAACAAGCAGAACATCCAGGCTCACGAAGTTCAAAACCTGATTCGGTTAAAATATCAAGAATTCCTTCTTGTTTAATAGCGGCTTCAACTTTATGTGATCCAGGAACCAACCATGCAGTTACATTGTCAGCTTTTTTTCTTCCTTTTACAATAGAGGCAAAAGCTCTAAAATCTTCTATACGACCATTGGTACAGCTTCCAAGAAAAACGAAATCAATAGATTTACCCATCATACTTTCACCTTCATTGAAATCCATATATTTCAATGATTTTTGATAAGTTGTTGCACCACCTTGTACGGCACTTGCCATAGGAATGTCATTTGATATTCCCATACCCATTCCTGGGTTCGTACCATAAGTAATCATTGGTTCGATCAACGAACCGTTAAATGTTAATTCTTTATCGAAAATGGCATCTTCATCTGTGTAAAGTGTTTCCCAATATGCCATTGCTTTATCCCAATCAGCACCTTTTGGAGTAAACTCGCGATCTTTTACATATTCAAATGTTTTTTCATCAGGAGCGATCATACCACCACGGGCACCCATTTCTATACTTAAGTTACAAACGGTCATTCGGCCTTCCATACTCATGTCCCTGAAAATCTCACCAGCATATTCTACGAAATATCCAGTTGCACCAGATGTCGTCAATTGAGAAATGATAAATAAAGCAACATCTTTCGGTGTAACACCTTTACTCATTTTACCATTTATATTAATGCGCATTCTCTTTGGCTTCGGCTGCATAATACATTGTGAAGCAAGTACCATTTCAACTTCAGATGTACCAATACCAAAAGCTATTGCACCAAAAGCACCGTGAGTAGAGGTATGTGAGTCACCACATACTATTGTAGCACCTGGTTGTGTAATTCCGTATTCAGGACCTACAACATGTACAATTCCGTTTTTGGCATGTCCTAATCCCCAATACGAAATACCATACTCATTTGCATTCTCTTCAAGCATTCTTAATTGATTTGCAGATAGTGGATCAGCAACCGGTAAATGTTGATTTATAGTCGGAGTATTATGATCAGCCGTAGCAAATGTTTTCCCAGGATGCATAACAGGAATTTTTCTATTCTTAATGCCTAGGAATGCAACCGGACTGGTAACCTCATGAACCATATGTCTGTCAATGAACAGTACATCTGGACCATCTTGTATTTTATGTACTACGTGGGAATCCCACACTTTATCAAATAATGTTTTTGTTGCGCTCATATTCTTTCTAATCTAAGTTCACAAATCTATTAAAAACAAGGGTTTCTTGGAAATTAACACACTTTAAAATTACGATGTTCAACGATAAAGTTGTGATATTTTGATGAATCACTAAACCAGTAATGCTGTAAAATTGTCTTTTAATCTAAAGTATGATATGATTCATTGCACACTTCTTTTTTTAGTGCTAAATTTCTGACATGAAAAAACTGACTTTAATTGTATCTGCTATT
>TARA_R110002051_G_scaffold84295_6_pt1 | contig 46240 bp, 39 predicted proteins | sample TARA_R110002051 | Tara Oceans TARA_R110002051 (sample SAMEA4397023) | marine metagenome | biome: Polar Biome; feature: [MES] marine water layer (ENVO:01000295) within the mesopelagic zone...; material: water (ENVO:00002006), including particulate matter (ENVO:01000060) such as...... | reverse complement strand
GCGGGGAGGTCGACAGCGGCAACATTGTTGACATGCCGCTTTCCTGTTCAGACGAAACCGGCAAGCTGCCGGCCTGTGAAAGCGGGAGACCCAGAAGGCTTGCATGAGCATCATCACCATCGCAGAAGCCTGTTTCCAGAGTGCGAGAGCACTGATGCGGGAATCAGGAGGCCTGGTCAGACGTGTCGGCACTGCCAGACCCCGGCAGACTGATGCCCGAAATCAAGCGGGCTTTCGACGCCCAAAGCTATGACCGGGAGTGGACCGAAAGAGCCAGGAGCTTTATGTGGTGACAACAAAAACCGGCCTTTCCAGCCGGTTATTGTCGTCTTGCGATTGCTGCGGAAATTACTGGCGCACGATCACCTTGGTGCCGACATCGACCTTGTTGTAAAGGTCGATGACATCTTCGTTGGCCATGCGGATGCAACCCGAAGACATCGCCTGTCCGATTGTCCAGGGTTGGTTGGTGCCGTGGATTCGGTAAATCGTCGAACCGATATACAAGGCGCGGGCGCCGAGCGGATTGTCCGGTCCGCCTTTCATGTAAGCGGGAAGGACACGACCTTCCTGACGCTTGACGCGGTCGCGCATCACCTGCGGCGGAGTCCAGCCCGGCCATTCGGCCTTGCGGGTGATGTTTTTCTGGCCCTGCCAAGTAAAGCCTTCGCGGCCGACGCCGATCCCGTAGGCCATCGCCTTGCCCGGCTTGACCACGTGATAAAGCCGCCGGTCAGAGGTGTCGATGATGATGGTGCCGACAGAATGATTCTCCTTGAACGAGATCATTTTGCGCTTGATCGGGGACTTATCGGAGCGGCGGTACTTGTTGTAATTGTCCGATGGCGGAAACAGGATCTGAAGCAGCGACTTTGAGTCCGTCGAAGACTGGGCATGCACAGCGGCCGGCGCCATCAGGCACAGGGCGAGAAATGCGAAGGAAATCAGGCGTTTCATGTCGAGTTCCCGGAATTTGATTGAAAGACTATCGGGCCTGACGCCGGAATGCGCTCGACCACGGACCGTAATCGGTACCTGCTTCGAGACGAAGTGTCCAGCATCATGGCGAGATTGTGGCGGAAATCAGGCGCGGTCTTTTTGTCGCGCGCGCTGAATGAAATGCCGGTGTGGTTTGCCGGATAGTGCAATCAACTCTTGTAAATCGCCCAGTTCTTTTCAAAATCCTGATTGATCTCCGGATTGTAGATCTGGGTCCGGTTACGTCCATTGTTTTTTGCGGTGTAAAGTGCAACGTCGGCCTTGTTGTAGAGCTCCTCGGCGCTTTCGGCCTCGTTTGCCATGCAAATGCCCAGTGAAAGGGTAATCGGGCCGTAATCAACGCCGGTCCGCTGGTTCTTCAGCGGCGTTGCTTCAACCGCCTGGCGGATCCGCTCGGCGATCACGGTAGTGTCTTCCAGACTCGCGCCCTGAAGCACCACTGCGAATTCCTCGCCGCCAGTGCGGGAGATGAACACGCCCCTTCGCAGCGCGCTTTTCATCACCGCGGCGACCACGCCGAGAACCCGGTCGCCGACCGGGTGTCCGTAGGTGTCATTGAATTTCTTGAAATGGTCGATGTCTGCCATGATCAGCGCATAATACATGGCATCCCGCTGAGTGTTGTAGATGCTGGAGAGAACTTCGTCGAACGCGCGGCGGTTGGACAGGCGAGTGAGCGGATCGGTGTTGGCGATCCGCTTGTATTCGTCCAGTTCGAGTTTGACCTGTTCCATCTCGCGGGCGCGTTCGACCATGTGCTCGACGACAATCTTGCCTTTTTCCATGGTGTCGCCGGTAGCGTTGGTCAGGACGCCAATGACATTGGAAAGGATGTCGGCGCTTGAGGCGCTTTTGCTGGAAATGCGGTTGTAGGTTTCGCCAAGCAATTTGGAATAACTCTCCAGCGAGGATTGTTCCTGCCGGAGCAAGCGCAACATGCTTTCAAGTTCGCCGGAGATCTTGTCATGAGCGCCCTGAACCACGTCCCGGCGCTGATGATGCGGAAAGTGCTTCTTACCCAGGGCGTCGAGCTCTTCCTGTCCGGGGTTGCGTCCGAGATTTTCGAATTCCTTGGTCAGCCGCGCATTGGAGGCGTTGAGGGCCTCGTAGACCAGTTCGTAATTGCGCGGAAGTCCTGAAATCCCCCGCCGGCGCATGGTTGCAAGAACCATGGTGGCTGTGTCCAGTGTCTGGACCTTGTTTACAGCAACAGCTGACATTTTCTGTCCCCAAGCATTGCAGAATATCATTTTCTGCGGGGAATATTACGGGACAAATATTTGGGAAATGTTAACTGCGGTAGAGTCTCGCCCTTCTATCATCGGTTGAGTGAGTTTTGTAACCCACTGTAATCAAAAGATAAATCTCTTACCCCAGGTTCAGGTCCTTGAAAAAATCGTTACCCTTGTCGTCAATCACGATGAAAGCAGGGAAGTTCTCGACTTCGATTCGCCAGATCGCCTCCATTCCCAGTTCCGGATATTCCTCGATCTCGACCTTCTTGATGCAATCCTGCGCAAGCCGCGCCGCGGGGCCGCCGATTGATCCCAGATAGAACCCGCCATGACGCGCACAAGCCTCGCGGACCGAGCGGGACCGGTTGCCCTTGGCCAGCATCACCATCGAACCGCCGAAAGACTGGAACTGATCGACATAGGAATCCATACGGCCCGCCGTGGTCGGACCGAAGGAGCCCGATGCATAGCCTTCCGGGGTTTTTGCCGGGCCTGCATAGTAGACCGGATGATTTTTGAAGTATTCGGGCATGGGTTCGCCCGCTTCCAGTCTTGCGCGGATTTTGGCATGCGCCAGATCGCGCGCGACGATGATCGAACCGGTCAGCGAAAGCTGGGTTTTGATCGGGTGCCTGGACAGTTCAGTGAGGATTTCACTCATCGGGCGGTTAAGATCGATCCTGACCACATGTTCGGAGAGCTTTTCCTCGTCGATATCCGGCAGGTATTTTGACGGCTCGGTCTCAAGTTGTTCGAGGAAAATGCCGTCCCTGGTGATCTTGCCCTTGGCCTGCCTGTCGGCCGAGCAGGAAACGCCCAGCCCGATGGGCAGCGACGCGCCATGGCGCGGCAGCCGGATCACGCGCACGTCGTGGCAGAAATATTTCCCGCCGAACTGCGCGCCGACCCCCATCTGCTGGGTCAGTTTGTGGACTTCGGCTTCCATTTCGAGGTCACGGAACGCATGGCCTGACTCCGATCCCCTTGTCGGAAGCTCATCGAGATATTTGGTCGAGGCAAGCTTGACGGTCTTGAGATTCATTTCCGCCGAGGTTCCGCCGATGACGATCGCCAGATGATAGGGCGGGCAGGCGGCGGTGCCGAGCGTCAGGATCTTTTCGCGCAGGAACTCGATCATGCGGTCATGGGTCAGCAGCGACGGCGTGCCCTGAAACAGGAACGTCTTGTTGGCTGACCCGCCACCCTTGGCGACAAACAGGAAATCATAACTGTCCTCACCTTCCTCATAGATATCAATCTGGGCGGGAAGGTTGGTCTTGGTGTTCTTCTCCTCGAACATCGACAGCGGCGCGAGTTGGGAATAGCGCAGATTGCGGCGCTCATAGGCGTCGAGCACGCCACCGGCCAGAGCTTCGTAATCGCCGCCCTCGGTCCAGACCTTGCGGCCCTTCTTGGCCATGATGATTGCGGTTCCGGTATCCTGGCACATCGGCAGCACGCCGCCGGCGGAGATGTTGGCGTTCTTGAGCAGGTCGAGCGCGACAAAGCGATCGTTTTCCGTCGCTTCCGGATCGTCGAGGATGGCTGCCAATTGCTTGAGATGTGCCGGCCTGAGCAGATGGTTGATGTCGCCAAACGCCGCCTCGGCCAAAAGCCGCAATCCGTCGGTCTCGACGGTCAGGATGTCCTGGCCACGGAAGCTTTCAACGCCGACATGGGCGCCGGTCAGCTTTCGCCATGGTGTCGTGTCGGGTCCAAGAGGGAAGAGATCGTTTGCCACGGGATGCCTTTCCGGTCGCCTGCTGCCACTGATGTGTGTTCAGCGGTCTTAGGATGAAGGCTGATGAATTGCAATTGCGGCATTGGCTGGGGAGCACGACGTTTCGCTTGAATAAGTCCATATATCATGATTTATGGAATTGAACTGATTGCGCTGGTTGCGATAGCCTGGTGCTGCAGTCCCAACCTTGCCGCCAGGCTTCCGGTTTCAATTTGCAGGAGTATGAAATGTCGACGTTTGAGCGGTACCTGACACTCTGGGTCGCGCTGTGCATCGTTGCCGGCATAAGCCTCGGATATGTCTTCCCGTCCGTCTTCCAGGCGATCGGCTCGGCCGAAATTGCCAGTGTCAATCTGCCGGTTGCGGTGCTGATCTGGATGATGATCATTCCGATGCTGGTCAAGATCGACTTTGCATCGCTGGGGCAGGTCAGCCGTCACTGGCGCGGCATTTCGGTTACCCTCATCGTCAACTGGGCGATCAAGCCATTCACCATGGCCGTCATGGCGTGGTTCTTCATCGGCTGGCTGTTCCTGCCGTGGCTGCCCGCCGACCAGATCAACAGCTATATCGCCGGGCTGATTCTGCTTGGTGCGGCGCCTTGCACGGCCATGGTCTTCGTCTGGAGCAATCTGACCAGGGGAGATCCGCTGTTTACCCTGAGCCAGGTGACGGTGAACGATCTGGTGATGGTCATTGCCTTTGCCCCGATCGTGGCTTTGCTCCTGGGCATTTCCGCGATCACCGTGCCGTGGCAGACCCTGCTTTTGTCGGTGGCGCTCTATATCGTGGTGCCGGTGATCATCGCTCAGGTCCTGCGCAACCGGGTTCTGGCGGCGGGCGGTGGAGCGAAGCTGGATGGATTGCTTGCCAAACTGCAGCCGCTGTCCATCCTGGCGCTGCTGGCAACGCTGGTCGTGCTGTTTGCCTTCCAGGGACAGGCGATCCTTGCCCAGCCGCTGATCATTGTCCTGCTTTCCGTGCCGATCATCATCCAGACTTACCTGATCTTCGGTATTGGCTATATTGCCAACCGGGTGGTCGGGGAGACCCATGTGATTGCCGGACCATCCGCGCTGATCGGAGCCAGCAACTTCTTTGAACTTGCGGTTGCCGTGGCGATCAGCCTGTTCGGGTTCAATTCGGGTGCCGCACTCGCCACCGTGGTCGGGGTGCTGATCGAGGTTCCGGTCATGCTGTCGCTGGTCTGGGTCGTCAACCGGTCGAAGGGCTGGTACGATCTGGCGCCGGCCCTGTCGCGCCGGATGGCCACGAAGGCGCCGGACTAAGCCGGCTGTGATCAGTGCTGTCGTTGGTTCGCCCCGCTCATTTGTCAGGTTGCAATCGGGCGACAAGATGTTGCCCCGCATTCTTTTCATTGAACCAGTGATTTGCTACGGTCTGCCCACAACGGGTGATTTGACTTGAACGCGTAGGCCTGCAGGGCACCGCACAACAATCTGGGCTGGGTATGAATATTAAGATGCGGGCAGGCGTGGCGATGATCGCCGTCGCGGTTACTTTCACCGGCGTGGTGGTGGCTCCGCCGCCGGTCCAGGCGCAGGGTTTGCTTGATGCGTTGTTCAAAAGCCCGGCTCAGCGCCAGCGCGAAAAAATGGCACGGCAACGGGCACGGCAGGAAGCCGTGACCGCAGCCCAGCCGGCCAAGCCGGTCAAGCCGGTGGCGCGGATCAAGGGGCCGAGCTATCACACCTACAAGCCCGATACGCTGGTAACCGTCGATTTCAACAAGCTTTCCGATCCGGTTGTCACCGGCGCGATCGATGATATGGGGCTTTCACCGCTGGGAATCGATCCCTTTGCCGAAGGCCGCCCGGTGCTGGCAGACCTGTCGCTGCGGGCCTTGCCCGAAACCGCGAAGGCGGTGATTGACCATTATTCCACTGATCCGCGCTATCTCTGGGTCGCCGGCACCTCGGTCACCGAACGCGCGCGTGCGGTTGTGGCGGTGCTTGAGGATGCCGATGCGGTTGGATTGTCGGCGGCGGACTACAAGGTCGAAGTGCCGGACGATGCGTTCGATGTCACTCGCGGCACCGAACGGCAGGAACAGCTGATGGCGTTCGAGATGAAGCTTTCGGTGGCGGTGACGGATTATATCCTTGACGCAACCCGCGGCCGCGTCGATCCCAACCGGATTTCCGGATACCATGATTTCAAACGCAAAAACCCTGATCTGGCGGACCGGCTCGAAGCTGTCGCCAAGGCCGCCGATCCGGCTGAAGCACTGCTTGCACAAAATCCGCAAGGCGCGCATTTCGAAGCGCTCAAGGCAGAACTCAAACGCTTGCAGGATCTTGATGAGGGCGAGCGTGTCAATATTGCCGAGGATCTGTTGCTCAAGCCGGGACGATCCAATCCTGAACTTTCCAACGTGATGGCGGCGATCGCGCTCAAGGGCAGCGATGCACTGAAGGCCGATCATGCGCTGGTGCTGGCAAGCTATGCTGGCAAACCGGAATATGACGACGAGATCGTGGCGCTGGTGAAGGATTTCCAGAAGGAAGCCGGCCTCAAGCCCGACGGCGTCGTCGGGCCGGCGACGCGGCGTGCACTTGTCGGTATCACCAATGCGGACAAGATCGAGAAGGTTTTGCTGGCGATGGAACGGTCACGCTGGTTGCCCGGTGTGCTTGCCTCGCGCCGGGTATTTATCAATCAGCCAGCCTACACCGCTACCTATTACAATGGTGGCAAGGCGGAACTCTCCATGCGGGTCGTGGTTGGGAAGAAATCCAATCAGACCAATTTCTTTGACGACGAGATCGAGCTTGTCGAGTTCAATCCCTATTGGGGTGTGCCGCAGTCAATCATTGTCAACGAGATGCTGCCCAAGCTTCGCGCTGATCCGTCCTATCTGGACCGGCTTGGCTATGAAGTGACCTCCGGCGGGCGCGCCGTGGCCTCAAGCGCAATCAACTGGAACACAATCAGCAAGACCAGCCACATCGGCGTGCGCCAGCCGCCAAGCGATGGCAATGCGTTGGGTGAGCTCAAGATCCTGTTCCCCAACTCCCACGCTATCTACATGCACGACACGCCTTCGAAATCATTTTTCCAGCGTGATTCCCGCGCCCTGAGCCATGGCTGCGTTCGTCTGCAGGATCCGCGTGCCATGGCGGCAAAAGTGCTGGGCACGTCGGTTGCCGACATTGGCAGCTACATTGCCGGTGGCCGGAACAAGCAGGTCAATCTGCCCAGCAAGATCCCGGTTCACGTTGCCTACTTCACCGCCTGGCCGGACGAACACGGCAAGGTCGAGTATTTCAGTGACGTGTACGACCGTGACAACTACCTGCGGCGCGCGATTGATGCCACGGAAAAAGCCCGGACTTCCTGATTTACGAAATAACCCGCGTTCCGGCGTTTGGCTTGTTCCTGTCACGCTTAAACCAGAAGGTTTGAGCGGGACATGCCCGGAGCCCGCGTAGAAACAGTCCGGGCGTGCTGTGCAAAGCGTCTCCAGCGTTACAGGTGGGCCAGACTTGTCGCGGAGTGATCGGCAATCGGATCGCTTCCGTCAATCAGCGCATCAGGACCTGCAACCGCTTGCAGCGATTTCAGGTTGGTGATGATGATACGCATCCCGTCCATGGCGACACCATCGGCCCGCAGCGACTTGATGGCGCGCGAAAAGTTCTCCGGCGTCATGCCAAGCAGGGACGCGAGCAATCGTTTTTCCACGGGCAACACAAAGCTGGCGGCGTTTCCCGCGACTTTGGACTGGCGATAGATATAGGCCGCGACCCGCTCCCTGGAATTGCGCAGTTTCAGACTCTTGGCGTGGCGCACCACGGATCGGTAGCAACTTGCCAACTCGGTGATCGTCGACATGGCGAATTCGGGATCAAGCCGGAATGTTGCACGCAGATCCTTGGCCGGGACCATGATGATGTGCGATTTCTCCACCGTCCGCGCCGACATAAGATAGGGCGCATCCTTGATGCAGGCGGCAAGGATAAAGGTCGAGAGCGGCCTGACAACCGCCATGGTGGTTTCACGGTCACGCCATCTTGAAAACAGCTCGACCGTGCCTTCCATCATAATGTGCAGAAAGTCCGCGGACTCGCCCTGGCGTATCATTTCGAGGTGCGCGGGGAAGGACTGCGCATAGGCTGCCTGCATGAGCTTCTCGAAATTCGCGGGGCTCATGTCCCGGAAAAGCGGAAGTCTCCGAATCTCCGGTTTGTCTTCTTCCCGCATGCCTTTTCTCCCTCAATCCTGACTTGCCGGAACTCAATTCGGGTTCGTTCTATTGCTGGCACATCAATTGATAAATGTCATCTCTGCAAATGACATAATTGTTTTGAGCCTTTGATCATTGGCAATTCCGGTTCGATTGCTCGCGGGGATGCCGAACGGTTTGATCTGCATCAACGAGATGGGTCAAGGAGCATGGATTTTGGCATCCGAGCGTCCATCAAGACCGTTGCTGGACACAAAATCGCGCACGGGATTTCCGGCGCGCCATGCGGAGATAGACAATGCTGGATAAGGTAAATGTACCCGACAGCGAACGCACGCGGGCTCTTGGGCTGAGTACAGTGGCGTTCACCGCCTGTTTTGCGGTTTGGACCATATTCTCGATCATCGGAATCGAGATTAAGTCGGAACTGGGGCTCAGCGAGTTTCAGTTCGGGCTGCTGGTGGCGACCCCGATCCTCACCGGTTCGCTGACCCGGCTGATTCTCGGCGTCTGGACCGAGAAATATGGCGGTCGCATCGTATTCACGGTTCAAATGCTGCTCACTGCGGCGGCGACATGGATGCTCACCTGGGCCAGTTCCTACACGATGTACCTTATTGCAGCGCTTGGCATTGGTCTTGCCGGCGGTTCGTTCATCATCGGTGTGGCCTATGTCTCGCGCTGGTATGATGCGGGACGGCAGGGTACCGCTCTGGGGATTTTCGGCGCCGGCAATGTCGGTGCCGCGGTGACCAAGTTCGTGGCGCCCTTTATCATGGTGGCCTATGGCTGGCAGGGCGTCGCCCATGTCTGGGCCGGCGGTCTGGCGCTGATGGCGGTGATCTTCTTTGTCTTTGCCAAGGACGATCCGAAGCTGGTGGCGCAACGCAAATCCGGACTGAAGTCACCTTCGCTGACCGAGCAGTTCGCACCGCTGAAAAACCTGCAGGTGTGGCGTTTCTCGCTCTACTATTTCTTCGTCTTCGGTGCATTCGTGGCGCTGGCTCTGTGGATGCCGCATTATCTTGTCGACGTCTACAATCTGGATATCCGCACCGCCGGCATGTCGGCTGCGGCGTTCTCCCTGTCGGCATCGCTGTTCCGTGCTTATGGCGGACATCTGTCCGACCGGTTCGGCGCTCGCGCGGTGATGTACTGGACCTTCGGGTTCTCGCTGGTACTGCTGTTCATGCTGTCCTACCCGCCGACTGACTATGTTATCATGGGCAAGGATGGTCCGATCGCCTTCAGTACGCAGATGGGGCAATGGCCGTTTGTCATCACACTGTTCGTGCTCGGCTTCTTCATGAGCCTGGGCAAGGCGGCGGTGTTCAAGCATATCCCGGTTTACTACCCCAACCATGTCGGCGCGGTAGGGGGGCTGGTTGGCATGATTGGTGGCCTTGGCGGCTTTGTCCTGCCGATCAGCTTCGGCGCGCTGCTCGATCTGACCGGCATATACACCAGCAGTTTCGCGCTGCTGTTCATCCTCGTCGCCATCTCGCTGACATGGATGCACCTGTCTGTGCGGGCAATGGAACAGGCGGCGCAGGGCGATGCGCTGGGCAAGCTGCCGCAATTGCCTGAAATGCAGGACATGCATACTCCGGAGGTGCAGGCGAGAGCTCACCTGCTGGAGGAATGGAAGCCCGAGAATCCCGAGTTCTGGGAGAGCAAGGGCCGTCGCATTGCGCGTCGCAACCTGTGGATCTCGATCCCGGCGCTGCTTCTGGCCTTCTCGGTCTGGATGGTCTGGTCGGTGGTCGTGGCACGGTTGCCGGCCATCGGTTTTGACTTCACCCAGGGACAATTGTTCTGGCTTGCCGCTCTTCCTGGCTTGTCGGGTGCAACCTTGCGGATCTTCTACAGCTTCATGGTGCCGATCTTCGGCGGCAGGCTGTGGACCACACTGTCTACCGCATCGCTGCTGCTGCCCGCCATGGGCATCGGTTATGCCGTCCAAAACCCGGAAACACCCTATCTGATCTTCCTGGTTCTGGCGCTGCTGTGCGGCTTTGGCGGCGGCAATTTTGCCTCGTCGATGGCCAATATCGCCTTTTTCTATCCGAAGGCGGAAAAGGGCAACGCCCTGGCGCTGAATGCCGGTCTGGGCAATCTCGGTGTCTCGGTGATGCAGTTCGCAGTGCCGATAGCCATCACCACCAGTGTCTTCGGCGTCATGGGCGGCCAACCGCAGACCATGTCGGACGGCGGGCAATTATGGATGCAGAATGCCGGCTTCATCTGGGTGCCGCTGATCATCGCGGCAACCATTGCAGCCTGGATCGGGATGAACGACATCGCTGACGCAAAAGCGAGCTTCAAGGAGCAGTCGATCATCTTCAGCCGCAAGCACAATTGGATCATGTGCGTGCTCTACACCGGTACTTTCGGCAGCTTCATCGGTTACTCGGCTGGGTTTCCGCTCCTGACCAAATTGCAGTTTCCTGAAGTCAACGCGCTGCAACTGGTCTTTCTCGGGCCGCTCGTCGGGGCGCTGTCGCGTGCCGCCACCGGCTGGGTTTCCGACAAGTTCGGCGGCGGTCGGGTTACCTTCTGGACCTTCCTGGCGATGATCGTGGCGGTGTTCGGCGTGATCTTCTTCATCGGCATCAAGGAACAGCCGGGTGCGTTCTGGGGCTTCTTCGCCTCGTTCATGGCGCTGTTCTTCCTCACCGGTGTCGGCAACGCCTCGACCTTCCAGATGATCCCGGTGATCATGACGCGGGAAGTCCCGCGCCTGATGAAGGGGTTGTCGAAAGACGAACTGCTCAAGCAGGCCGGACGCGAAAGTGCGGCAATCATCGCCTTCACCTCGGCGATTGCCGCCTACGGCGCCTTCTTCATTCCCAAGGCCTATGGAACCTCGATTTCCATGACCGGCGGACCGGCTGCCGCATTGTGGGGTTTCCTCGTCTTCTACGTGATCTGTGCGGCGCTGACCTGGGCCTATTACACAAGGCGCGGAGGACTTCTGTACGAAGTTGAGCGCACCGTTGCCACCACTCCCGTGACAGCCTGACCTGAAAGGAAAAAACAAGATGAGCCATTTGCTCGACAGACTGAACTTCTTCGCCAGCAAGCGCGTCGATACATTCTCGGACGGTCATGGTGAAACCACTATGGAAAGCCGCGATTGGGAAGAAGTCTACCGCAAGCGCTGGCAGCACGACAAAATCGTCCGTTCCACGCATGGGGTCAACTGCACCGGATCCTGCTCCTGGAAGATCTACGTCAAATCGGGTGTCGTCACCTGGGAGACCCAGCAGACAGATTATCCGCGCACCCGGCCGGACCTGCCCAATCACGAGCCGCGCGGCTGTGCCCGCGGCGCCAGTTACAGCTGGTATCTGTACTCGGCCAACCGGGTGAAAACGCCGCTGGTGCGTGCACGGTTGATGAAGATGTGGCGCAAGCTGCGCGAGACCCAGTCGGCAATCCAGGCCTGGACGACGATCCAGTCGGATCCTGCCATGCGCGCCGACTATGTCGCCAAGCGCGGCAAGGGCGGCTTCGTCCGCGCTTCCTGGGACGAGGCGACGGAAATCACCGCTGCGGCCAATGCCTATACCGCCAAGAAATATGGCCCGGACCGGGTCTTCGGCTTCTCGCCGATCCCGGCCATGTCGATGGTGTCCTACGCTGCAGGAACGCGGTATCTGAGCCTGATCGGCGGCACCTGCATGTCGTTTTACGACTGGTATTGCGATCTGCCGCCGGCTTCGCCGCAGACCTGGGGCGAGCAGACCGACGTGCCGGAATCGGCTGACTGGTACAATGCGGGTTTCCTCATCCTGTGGGGCTCGAACGTGCCGCAGACGCGCACGCCCGACGCCCATTTCTACACCGAAGCACGTTATCGCGGCACCAAGTCCGCGGTGATCTGCCCGGATTATTCGGAAGCATCGAAATTCTCCGATATCTGGCTCAATGCCAAACAGGGCACCGACGCGGCGCTCGGCATGGCATTCGGCCACGTCATCCTCAGGGAGTTTCACCTCGACCGGCAGGCAGAATATTTCGAGGACTACTGCCGCAAATATTCCGACATGCCGATGCTGGTGCAACTCGACAAGCGCGGCGGCTCCTATATTCCCGGCCGGCAATTGCGCGCGTCGGATTTTGCCAGGAAACTGGGCGAAGCGAACAATCCGGAATGGAAGACCGTCGGCATCGATGAAGCCACCGGCGACATCGTGGTTCCCAATGGCTCGATCGGCTTCCGCTGGGGCGAGCATGGCAAATGGAACCTTGAGGAAAAGGCCGGCAGCGCGCCCGTCAAGCTGCGCATGAGCCAGATCCTCGATACCGATCATGACGCGGTCGTGGGCGTCGAGTTCCCGTATTTCGGCGGGGCTGCGACCAACGGCTTCGAGGTCTGCGATCACCCCGACGTGCTGACCCGCAACGTGCCGGCCAGAAAGATCAAGCTGGCCAATGGCAAGACCGCCATGGTCGCAACCGTGTTTGACCTGTTCTGCGCCAACTATAGCCTCGACCGGGGTCTGGGCGGCGCCAATGTGGCTACTTCCTACGATGAGGATGTGCCATTCACTCCGGCCTGGGCCGAGAAGATCACCGGCGTTCGCCGCGACAAGATCATCCAGGTGGCGCGCGAATTCGCCGACAATGCCGAGAAAACCAATGGCAAATCGATGGTCATCATCGGTGCGGCAATGAACCATTGGTACCACATGGACATGAACTACCGCGCTGTCATCAACATGCTGGTGATGTGCGGTTGCATCGGCAAGTCCGGCGGCGGCTGGGCGCATTATGTCGGCCAGGAAAAACTGCGACCGCAAACCGGCTGGACACCGCTGGCGTTTGCGCTCGACTGGGCGCGCCCGCCACGGCACATGAACTCCACCTCGGCCTGGTATGCCCATACCAACCAATGGCGTTACGAAACCGTGACGGCGGAAGAAATCCTGTCACCAACAGCGCCAGAAGGCGACTGGAAGACGCTGAGCCTGATCGACTACAACATTCGAGCCGAGCGTATGGGATGGCTGCCATCGGCACCTCAGCTCAAGACCAATCCGCTCGAAGTTGGCCGTGCGATCAAGGCTACCGGCAAGGACGTGTCCTCTTATGTCGCCGAAAAGCTGAAATCGGGCGAACTGGAAATGTCGTGCGAGGATCCGGACGCTCCGGAAAACTGGCCGCGCAACCTGTTTGTCTGGCGCTCCAACCTGCTCGGATCGTCAGGCAAGGGACATGAGTATTTCCTCAAGCACCTGCTCGGCACCGATCATGGCGTCCAGGGCAAGGACCTTGGCGAGGAAGGCCGCCAGAAGCCGATCGAGGCCAAGTGGCATGATCAGGCGCCCGAAGGCAAACTCGACCTGCTTGTGACCATCGACTTCCGCATGTCGACGACCGCGGTCTATGCCGACATCGTTCTGCCGACGGCGAGCTGGTACGAAAAGGACGACATGAACACGTCCGACATGCACCCGTTCATCCATCCGCTGCAGGCGGCGGTCGACCCGGCCTACGAAAGCAAGACGGACTGGGAAATCTTCAAGGCAATCGCCGGGAAGTTCTCGGAAGTCTCGCCTGAAATTCTCGGTGTCGAAACCGATGTGGTGCAACTGGCGCTGCATCACGACACGCCGTCGGAACTGGCGCAGCCCGAGGTTCTCGACTGGAAGCTCGGCGAGTGCGATCTCATTCCGGGCAAGACAGCGCCGGGCTATATCGCTGTGGAACGCGACTATCCCAATGTCTACAAGCGTTTCACCTCGCTTGGGCCGCTTATGGACAAGGTCGGTAACGGCGGCAAGGGCATTACCTGGGACACCAAGACCGAGGTGCACCATCTCCAAGCGCTCAATGGCGTGGTCACGGAGGAGGGGGTCAGCAAGGGGCTCGCCAGGATCGACACCGCCATCGACGCCTGCGAAGTCATCCTGATGCTGGCGCCTGAAACCAATGGCGAAGTTGCGGTCAAGGCCTGGGATGCACTGGGCAAGCACACCGGGATCAGTCACCGGCATCTGGCCGAAGCCAAGGAAGACGAAAAGATCCGCTTCCGCGACATCGCTGCACAGCCGCGCAAGATCATCTCGTCGCCGACCTGGTCGGGGATCGAAAGCGAGGAGGTCTGCTACAATGCAGGCTACACCAATGTGCACGAGCTGATCCCCTGGCGCACGGTGACAGGCCGCCAGCAGCTCTATCAGGACCACAAGTGGATGCAGGCGTTCGGCGAGTTCTTCGTCACCTGGCGCCCGCCGGTGGACACCAAGTCGGTCGGTGCGGATATCAATATTTCCGAACGCGACGGCCAGCCGCATGTGGTGCTCAACTTCATCACGCCGCACCAGAAATGGGGCATTCACTCGACCTATTCGGACAACTTGATGATGCTGACGCTCAACCGCGGCGGCCCGGTGGTGTGGATTTCCGAGATCGATGCCGGCAAGGCCGGGCTGGTCGATAATGACTGGGTCGAAGTCTACAACTCGAACGGCGTCCTGACCGCGCGTGCGGTGGTCAGCCAGCGCATCAAGGAAGGCACGCTGTTCATGTATCACGCGCAGGAAAAGATCGTGAACACGCCGGGATCGCAGATCACCGGCAAGCGCGGCGGCATCCACAATTCGGTGACCCGCACCACGCTCAAGCCGACCCACATGATCGGCGGCTACGCACAGCTCTCCTACGGCTTCAACTACTACGGAACCGTGGGATCCAATCGCGATGAGTTCGTCATCGTTCGCAAAATGACAAAGGTCGACTGGCTGGATCGCCCGGCCGCCCAAGTGGAGGCAGCAGAATGAAAGTCCGCGCGCAAATCGGCATGGTGCTCAACCTCGATAAATGTATCGGGTGCCACACCTGCTCTGTCACCTGCAAGAATGTCTGGACTAGCCGCGAAGGCGTCGAGTACGCCTGGTTCAACAATGTCGAGACCAAGCCCGGTATCGGCTATCCGAAGGACTGGGAAAACCAGAAGCGCTGGAACGGCGGCTGGACCCGGACCAAATCCGGTAAGCTGCAGCCCAAGCAGGGCGGCAAATGGCGGATCCTGGCCAATATCTTCGCCAATCCGGATCTGCCGGAAATCGACGACTTCTACGAGCCGTTCGATTTCGACCACGACCATCTCAAATCGGCGCCGGAGATGGAGGCATTTCCGACCGCCAGGCCGCGTTCGAAGATCTCCGGCAAGCGCATGGAAAAGATCGAATGGGGTCCGAACTGGGAAGAAATTCTCGGTGGCGAGTTTTCCAAGCGCAGCCAGGACTACAATTTCGAGGGCATCGAGAAGGAAATCTACGGCGAGTACGAAAACACCTTCATGATGTATCTGCCACGGCTGTGCGAGCATTGCCTCAACCCCGCCTGCGTTGCCTCGTGTCCTTCAGGCGCGATCTACAAGCGCGAGGACGACGGCGTCGTGCTGATCGACCAGGAAAAATGCCGCGGCTGGCGCATGTGCGTGTCGGGCTGCCCCTACAAGAAGATCTATTACAACTGGGAAAGCGGAAAATCCGAAAAGTGCACGCTGTGTTACCCGCGTCTGGAATCGGGTCAGCCGACAGTGTGTTCGGAAACCTGCGTCGGCCGTATCCGCTATCTCGGCGTCATGCTTTATGATGCCGACAAGATCGCGGAAGCTGCTGCGACCGAAGACGAGATGGATCTTTATGACGCCCAGCTTGGGGTCTTCCTTGATCCCAATGATCCCGAGGTGATTGCCGCCGCGCGCAAGGAGGGCATTCCCGAAGACTGGATCAAGGGTGCTCAGAATTCGCCGATTTGGAAAATGGCGATGGAATGGAAGATCGCCTTTCCGCTGCATCCCGAATACCGCACCCTGCCGATGGTTTGGTACGTGCCGCCGCTCTCGCCGATCCAGAATGCGGCGGAAGCCGGCGCCATCGGCACCATCGACAACATGCCGGATGTTCGCTCGCTGAGGATCCCGGTGCGCTATCTCGCCAACATGCTGACGGCCGGCGACGAGCCGCCGGTGGTTGCCGCGCTCGAGCGGATGATGGCGATGCGCGCCTACATGCGCTCTAAGACAGTGGATGGCGTGGTCAATCTCGGCGTTGCCAATCGCGTCGGGCTCACGCCGCTCCAGATCGACGAAATGTACCAGTTGATGGCGATTGCCAATTACGAGGACCGTTTCGTCATCCCGACAACACACCGCGAAATGGTCGAGGATGCCTACGACCTGAAGACCGGTTGCGGCTTCACTGACGGAAACGGCTGCTCGACGGGCATATCCGACGGCAAGCTTTTCGGCGGCGGCAAGAGCTTCCGCTCACCTACGGAGTTTCTCTCATGATCCGGACATTCAAAGCCTTGTCGGCCTTGCTGACGTATCCTTCCACCGAACTGCAGGAGGCCATCCCGGCGATCCGGGATGTGCTCGCGGAGGAAGCCATTGTTTCAGCCACGGCGCTTGAATCCATCGAGCCGTTGCTGCTTGAATTTGAACAGGGTGACATCTTCGACCTGCAGGAGCGTTACGTGCTGTTGTTCGATCGCTCGCGCACGCTGTCGCTCAACCTGTTCGAGCATATTCACGGCGAGGGCCGCGACCGGGGCGGGGCGATGGTCGATCTGCTCGAGACCTACCGCGCCAAGGGCTTCGAGCTCGTGGCCACCGAACTGCCCGACCATCTGCCGGTGCTGCTCGAGTTCATCTCGACGCTCCCGCTGGGCGAGGCGCGGGCGCTGCTCGTTGACGCCGGCCATATCATCGCGGCACTGGCCGAACGGCTGACCCGTCGCGAGACGCCCTATGCAGCGGTGCTCGTCGCGCTATCGGAGATCGCACAGGCCTCGATAGAGACCGAAGAAGCCCAGGCGCTGATCGCCGAGAAGGACGATGATCCTGAAGATCTCGACGCGCTCGACGCGGTCTATGAGGAGGCGATGGTCACCTTCGGACCGGATCCGAACGCCGGCTGCCCGATCAGTCGCGATATTCTTGCCCGTATGGACGCCCCGTTGCGTCCTGCCAACGCCTGACGCGAGAGGACGCTCGTCATGACCTATTTTATTTTTGGAGTTCTTCCGTACATCGCGCTGACCGTGCTTGTCATTGGTTCGATCGCGCGGTATGAGCGCGACCCCTTTACGTGGAAATCCTCGTCAAGCCAGTTGTTGCGCCGCAAACAGCTGGTGTGGGGCTCGATCCTGTTCCATGTTGGAATTTTAATCGTTTTCTTCGGCCATCTGGTCGGCATGCTTACGCCGGTGGAACTTTTCCATGTGCTGGGTATCAGCTATGCCTTCAAGCAGTTGCTGGCGATCGTCGTCGGCGGCATTGCCGGGGCTATGGCGATTGTCGGCGGTGCAATGCTGTTGCACCGGCGGCTGTTTGACGAGCGCGTGCGGGCGCACTCGACATTTGCAGACACCGGCATTCTGGTGCTTCTTTTCGCGCAAATCATCATAGGTATGGGCACCATCCTGGTCTCGATTCAGCATCTGGATGGTGGCGAAATGGTCAAGTTCATGGATTGGGCGCGGGCGATTTTCACGATGCGCAAGGATGCATGGTACATCGTGGCCGATGTGCACTGGATCTACAAGCTGCATATCCTGCTCGGGCTCATGATCTTCATCCTGTTCCCGTTCACCCGTCTGGTGCACATGCTCTCGGTGCCGGTGCGCTATGTCCTGCGTCCGGGCTACCAGATCGTCCGCACCCGCAAGCACAAGGCAAATCTGGGGCAAAGGCCATGAAACAGACCTTCACCAATATCTCCGTCAATGGCGAACCGATCTCGCCGGAACTGATTGCCACGGAAGCGCAGAACCATCCGGCGCCGAAGGGCAAACCGGGCATGGCCTGGATGGCGGCGGCGCGGGCGCTGGCGGTTCGTACAATGATCCTGCAGGAGGCGCAGCGGCGCGGGATCGTGGCCGCACCAATGGAGCTTGCGCCGGGTCTTTGGGAAACCGAGGATGAAGCCGTGATCCGCCAGATTCTCGACGAGGCGGTAGAGGCCGAGCCACCGACACAGCAGGAAATCCGCGCGGCCTATGAGTCCAATCCGGAACGCCACCGCGCACCGGCACTCTATGAAGCAGCGCATATCCTGTTCGCCGCCCGGCCTGACGATGTGGTGGCACGCAAGGTGGCGAAAGACCAGGCCAACGCCGTGCTCGCCAAGATCATGCTCGAACCAAAAGCATTCGACGCGCTGGCGCGGGACCATTCCGCCTGTTCCTCACGCGCCAATGGCGGCAGGCTGGGGCAGATTTCGGCAGGCGACACGGTGGCCGAATTCGAGGCCGCGCTGGATATGCTCGCCCAGGGCGAAATTGCGCCTGAACCGGTGGAAAGCCGCTACGGCTTTCACATCATCCGGCTCGACGCCAGGGCTGATGGCGAGATCCTGCCGTTCGAGGCGGTGGAGACGGCCTTGCGCTCGGCCTTGGAAAAGGCCGCCTGGGTTCGCGCCAGCCGCGCCTTTGTCGACAAGCTGGCCGAACAGGCCGAGGTGACCGGCATCACGCTCAAGAAGGCGGCGTGACGTCAAACGGCATGTCCCTTCGCGGCGTTCACCCGTCGCGCGGGGACTTTGATTTCCACCGGGGACGGGCATAATCCCCTCCCGGATATGAAGGAGCAATCACCATGGCGTTGGCCTTTGTCAAAACCACCGAGCGCGGCTTGACCGACCGGCTGCTGTGGGAGTTCGCGGATCGCCTGCAGGCGGACGGGTTCAACCTTGCCGGTGTGGTGCAAACCAATGCCGACCGGCCCGGCTCGCATCATTGCGACATGGATGTGCGGGTGCTGCCGGGCGGTCCGGTGATCCGCATCAACCAGGTGCTGGGCGAGGAATCGCGCGGGTGCCGGCTCAATCCGGCGGCGCTCGAGGAAGCGGTGGCGCTGGTCGAGACGGCACTTGATCCGGCACCGGACCTTCTGATCATCAACAAGTTCGGCAAGCACGAAACCGAGGGCAGGGGCTTCCGGCCGCTGATCGGCGAGGCGCTGGCGCGCGACATCCCGGTCCTGCTCGGGGTCAATGGCCTCAACAGCCAGGCTTTCGAGGAATTCGCCGGCGGCTACGCCGAGGAACTCGCCGCCGACGCCAATGGTCTTGCAGGCTGGTTTGACCGACTACGCCAACAGGCAGCCTGAGCGGATCAGAAGCGCCATACCTGAACCTTAGATATCGTCGGTCACCACCTTTTCCAAAATCTCATCCGCCGTCGCCTTTGAGCACAGCTCCGTCGCAGGCGTCAGCACAGCCGATCCGGCGGCGGCGACGCCCTGACGGACGGCGTCGCGAAAGCTGCCTCCGGTGGAGAGCATCATGGCTATGGCAGCCACCATGCTGTCGCCGGCGCCGATGGCGCTCAAGGTGTCGAGCTTGGGCGGCTGGCAGAAGAACCGCTCGTCGGCGGATACACCGGCGGTTCCTCTGGCGCCCATCGACATCACCAGATGGTCGGCAACGCCATTTAGGATCAGTTGTTGGCCGTAATCGGCCAGTTCCGCCGGGTTTGCGAAGCTTTGGCCGGAAACCTCGGTGGCTTCCGCGCCATCCATGCGGAGCAGTGCGAAGGGCGGGCCGGAATTTGTTGCCGCGGCTTCAAGTGCCGGGCCGGAGGTGTCGAGGATCAGTTGCGCGCCGTGCTTCACCGCCAGCCGGTTGATGGTCGAGGCGATGTCTGCCGGAACACCGGGCGGCAGGCTGCCGGACATGACGATGAGGCTGTGTGCGGTCAGATGCGGCCCGATCAGCGCCAGCAAGGCGTCAGTCTGCCCGGGCGGCCAGGCAGGGCTGGGCAGCTGGAAGCGGTACTGCTTGCCGCTGGTTTTTTCAATCACCGCGAAGGATTGCCGGGTGTTGCCGGACACCGCAAAGGCCACGACATCGGTGCCTTCGGCGACCAGCATCGACTGCAAGGTGCTGCCGGTGTCGCCGCCCAGCGCCATAAAGGCTCTTGACCGTCCGCCCAGCCGCAGGATGGCGCGGCTGACATTGACGCCGCCGCCGCCGGGATCATAGCGCGGCGCTTCGCAGCGCAGTTTCGGGCCGGCAACGACGTGGTCAACCGAAGTTGCCACGTCGAGGGCGGGATTGAGTGTGACGGTCAGGATTTCAGACATGGGCAGACCATCTCACAAGGAGCAGGGCGGTTTCAATCCGGTAGGCTCCGGATTTTTGCGGGTGCTACCCGGCTTTTTCCGCCTCCGCCACGTTTTGCTTGACCGCGACGAAACTGTCGGGCGTCACGGAGATGGTGTCGATGCCCGCCTTGACCAGCAGCTTAGCAAAGCCAGGATCGTTGGAGGGTGCCTGGCCGCAAAGCCCGACCTTGGCGCCGGCTTCGTGGGCGCGCGCGATCAGCGTCTCGATCATCCAGATCACCGCCGGATCGGCCTCGCTGAACAGGTCGGCCAGTTCGCCCGAATCGCGGTCGACGCCCAGGGTCAGCTGGGTCAGATCGTTGGAGCCGATGGAGAAGCCGTCGAAGCGCGTGGCAAATTCCGCGGCACGGATGACATTGGACGGAATTTCGCCCATGACATAGACCTGCAAGCCGTTCTCGCCACGGGCCAGGCCATTGTCGGCCATCACCGCCAACACCTTGTCGGCCTCGTCAGGCGAACGGCAGAACGGGATCATGACCACGACATTGTCAAAGCCCATCTCCTCGCGCAGCATCTTGATCGCCTTGCATTCGAGCGCGAAGCCCTCGCGGTAGTTGTCGGAGTAGTAGCGTGACGCGCCGCGAAAGCCGATCATCGGGTTTTCTTCGCTGGGCTCGAAGGCACGACCGCCGAGCAGTTCGGCATATTCATTGGTCTTGAAATCGCTCATCCGCACGATCACCGGCTTGGGGTAGGCGACGGCGGCGATGCGCGACAGGCCGCGCGCCAGGGTCTCGACGAAATAGTCGCCCTTGTTGGTGTAGCGCCGGGTCAGCTCAGCGATTTCGGCCTTGGCGTCCTCATCCTTCAGCGTGTCGAAATTGACCAGCGCCATGGGATGCACCCGCACGGCGGAATTGACCACGAATTCCATCCGCGCCAGACCAACGCCGTCGGCGGGCAGACGCCACCAGCGGAATGCGGCTGACGGATCGGCAAGATTGAGCATGACACGGGTCTTGGTCTTGGGCACATTGTCGAGATGGACATCCTTGACTTCGTACTCGGCGATGCCCTCATAGACCGCACCTTCCTCACCGCCGGCGCAGGAGATCGTCACTTCCTGCTCGTCGTGCAGGATATCGGTGGCGTTGCCGGTGCCGACGATGGCCGGCAGACCAAGCTCGCGGCTGACAATGGCCGCGTGTGAGGTGCGTCCGCCATGGTCGGTGACAATCGCCGTGGCCCGCTTCATGATCGGCACCCAGTCGGGGTCGGTGGTGGACGTCACCAGGATCGAACCGTCGACGAATTTGTCGATGTCCCTGGCGTTCTCGATCAGGCAGACCCGCCCGGCGCGGACGGCGGCGCCAACGCTCAAGCCGGTCAGCAGGGTCTTGCCGGTCTTCTTGATTGTGTAGGTCTTGAGCGCGGTGACATCGATACGCGACTGCACGGTTTCGGGCCGCGCCTGAACAATATAGAGCTTGCCGGTCTCGCCATCCTTGGCCCATTCCATGTCCATGGCCTGGCCGTAGTGCTTTTCGATGGTGGCGGCCTGGCGGGCGAGATTGAGGATTTCCTCGTCGCTCAACACATAGGATCCGCGTTCGGCCTTCGAGGTCGGAACATTCCTGGTCTCGCCACCTTCGGCGCCGGCGTAGATCATCTTGATCTCCTTGGCGCCACAGGTCTTCTCGACAATCGGCTTGAGGCCGGGTTTGTCGAGCAGCGGCTTGAACACCTCGTATTCGTCCGGCGTGACAGCGCCTTGAACGACGTTTTCGCCCAGTCCCCAGGCAGCATTGATCAGCACCACCTTGTCAAAGCCGGATTCGGTGTCGATGGAGAACATCACGCCTGAGCCGCCGATGTCGGAACGCACCATCAATTGCACGCCGATCGACAGCGCCACCTGGTTGTGGTCGAACCCCTGGATCTTGCGGTATGTGATCGCCCGGTCGGTAAACAGCGAAGCGTAGCAACGGCGGCAGGTGGCGAGCAGTGCGGCTTCGCCCCGGACATTGAGGAAGGTTTCCTGCTGACCGGCGAAGCTGGCGTCAGGCAGGTCTTCTGCAGTGGCGCTGGAGCGGACCGCGACCGAAAGCTCGGTGTTGCCGGTGCGCTCGGAGAGCACGCGGTAGGCAGACAGGATAGCTTCGCGGATATCGTCGGGCCAGTCGCCCGCGACGATCGCTGCGCGGACAGCCTTGCCGGTTTCGGCCAGCGTGCGCTTGCCGCTTTCGAGCTTCTCCATCGCCTCGGCGATCACATCATTGAGATTGTTGGCCTTGATGAAGGCGCGGAAAGCGTCCGAGGTGGTGGCGAAACCGGGCGGCACATCAATGCCTTTTTGCCCCAATTGCTGTACCATTTCGCCCAGCGACGAGTTCTTGCCGCCGACCAGAGCGACATCGCCGCGCGACAGATCTTCAAACCAGATGACGTTCTTGGTGGCTGCGGACATGATGCGCTCCCGAAAGGCTGTGTGAGACAAGTCGAAATGAAGTCTCACTGTAAAGCTTGGAGCATCGCTCGCCTTGATGTGCGTCAACATGGCATGCAAACAAACGGCGGGTGCAGCCTGAACCGGGGAGCGAAGGGGGCCGGCCTGACCGTCAGGTTTGGCTTTGTAAGCCCTTAAGGCCGTTCGAGGATGAAATCCGGGACAATTTGCGAGCGTGCGATGGCATCCGCCGGGTCCTCTCCATCGAAGAAGCCGTAGCCCTGGATCAGGGCTGTGCGGAAACCGGCTGCCGCACCGCCGAGAATGTCGGTGTGCAGCGTGTCGCCGACCATCACCACGCGCTCGTCAGGCGTGCCGGGCCGGATACGCTCACGCGCCAGATCGAAGATTGCCGGGAACGGTTTGCCGTAAAACACCGGTTCGATGCCGGTGGCGGTTGCCAGGCGATGGGCATAATGGCCGGGTTCGCGCGACAATCCGGCCTCGACCGGCGCAACCAGATCCGGATTGCCAACCAGGACGTCGCGGGGGTTGTCCTTGAGCGCCTGTTCGAGCAAGGCATGCCGGGATTCGCTCCAGGCTGATGCACCGAACATCAAAAAACCTTCGGCCTCGGCATAGGCGGCGGGATCATCCTCGAGGAAAATCGCGCCTTCGGGAAGTTCCTCGCGGCCGAAGCTGGGAGCTGCGACCATTCCCCATTTGCGGTGCGCATGGTCATCGAGGCCCTTGAGCAATGCCATCCGGCTCGACACAACGTGCTGCGTATCAAAGCTGTAGCCCAACCGTTTGTAGCGGGCATGAAGCACCAAGGAGGGGTATCCCGCCGCATTGGTGACAACCAGCACCTGCTTGCCGCGCTGGCGCAGACCATTGACGCGGTCAACCACGCCCGGGATCGCCGTTTCGCCGATATTGAGCACCCCGAACGCATCAAGCAGGAAGACGTCGAAATGATCGGCGATGGCATCGAGATCGGTGGCACGGGTGAATTGCGCCGGCCCGCGTCCGGCAGGCAGCCGATGCCGCACGGATTGGTATTCCGTGAAGGCAACAGCGGTGTCGGCGCCTTTGAGGATTGCAGAACCGGTGCTCAAATGATCGCTCCACGTACTTTTGCCGAAACCCATTCGCCAACGATCACGGCAGCCAAGATGACGATCAGGATCAGGGCCACCTGCGGCCAGGCCAGTGTGTTGAGCGAGGATTGAAGCTGCAGCCCGATACCGCCCGCGCCGACGAGGCCCAGAACGGTGGATTCGCGGATGTTGATGTCCCAGCGGAAGACGCTGATGCCGGCGAAGGCGGGCATGATCTGCGGCACGATGCCGTAAGCCATCACTTGCCAGCGGCTGGCGCCGGTGGCGGTGATCGCCTCGACCTGTTTCTCGTCGATCTCCTCGATCGCCTCATAGAGCAGCTTGGCGCAGAAACCGATCGAGCGGAAGGCAATCGCCATCAGTCCGGCAAAGACACCGGGGCCGATGATGGCAACCAGCAGGAGGGCCCAGATCAGCGAGTTGATCGAGCGGGTGGCGACGATAATGAACAGCGCCACCGGCCGGATGAACAGGGCGCTCGGAGTGGTGTTGCGCGCCGCCAGAAACGCCACCGGCACAGCCATGAACAGGGCCAGCACCGTGCCAAGCGTCGCCATATTGAGCGTATCCCACAGCGGACCCCACAATTTGTCCATGTAGGACCAGCGTGGCGGCATGGCTCGGGAGCCGATATCGGCGGCGATGCGGGGCGCATCCCAGACGAAGAACCAGGTGGTGGCCTCGGAAATCCGCTGCCAGCACCACATGAAGATGGCAACGGCGGCGAGATAGCCGGCCCAACGGGTGAGTGTCTGGTTGCGATTGCGCAATTGCCAGATCTTGGCGCCTTTTGCGTCAGTTGATACCGGCATTACTGTACCTTTGCCCTGATGATGCCGGAGAGATATTCCAGCCCCATGACGGTGACGATGATGATCAGCAGGATTGCCGCCGCTGTGTCGAATTCATAGCGGTCGAAAGCGGTGTTGAGCGTGGCGCCGATGCCACCGGCGCCGACCAGGCCAAGCACGGCGGATTCGCGGAAATTGATGTCGAGGCGGTACATCGACAGCCCGATCAGCCGCGGCATCACCTGCGGCTGGACGCCGTAGTTGATCCATTGCAGCCAGGACGACCCGGTGGCGCGGATGGCTTCCGCCTGCACCTTGCTCATTTCCTCTATGTCTTCGGCCAGCAGCTTCGAAATGAAGCCGATAGTGGCGAAAGACAGGGTGAGGAATCCGGCCAGCGGACCAAAGCCGAAGATCGCCACCAGCAGGATGGCGACAATGATCTCGTTGAGTGCGCGTGACAGGGCGACGATGCCCCGGCAAACCAGATAGACCGGCAGCGGCGCGATGTTGCGCGCAGCACCCAGGCCGATGGGAATGGAAATCGCAATGCCCACCACGGTCGAGGTGATGGTGATGATGATGCTCTCGATGATGCCGTCCCAGATGTCGCCGCCGCGGGAGACGAAATCGGGATTGAAGAAGGCTGTCACAAAAGCCCAGCCGCGGCTCAGGCCTTCGGCGACGCGCGACCAGTTGACGTCGATCGAACTGACGGCCAGCACGACATAGACCAGGGCACCGATGAACAGGCCCCAGCGCAGAAGCGGATTGGTGATCAGATGCGGCTTTTGCCAACTGTGGCCAAGCCGGTCGTCAAGCGTGGCCGTGCTCATCGCGCCGGCTCCACCGTATCGGTGTCTTCCTCGTCGTCGACATCGCGGATGGTGGCGTGCCAGTCTTCTTCGCCATAGATCGTGGTCAGCACCTCGTCACTCATCTCGGTCGGCTTGCCGTCAAAGGCCAGTTCACCGGCTTTGAGGCCAACGATGCGTTCAACAAACATCTGTGCCAGAGCGACATCGTGGATGTTGATGACGGCGGCGAGATCGCGTTCAGCGCACAATTCGCAGATCAGGCGCATGATCTGGCGCGAGGTCTTGGGGTCGAGCGAGGCGGTGGGTTCATCCACCAGCAGCAGCCGCGGGTTCTGGATCAGTGCGCGGGCGATGCCGACGCGCTGCCGTTGGCCGCCGGAGAGTTCGTCGGCGCGCTTGTCGGCCATGGTCAGCAACCCGACGCGGTCGAGCAGCCGGAAGGCTTCATCGACATCCGATTGTGGATATTTGCGCAGGAACGAGCGCCAGAAGCCGACATAGCCGAGCCGTCCCGAAAGCACGTTCTCCATCACGGTGAGCCGCTCGACCAGTGCATATTCCTGAAAAATCATGCCCATCTGGCGGCGCATCTTGCGCAACCCGCTGGAGCTGAGCGCAGTCACGTCGGTGCCGTCGAGGATCACCGAACCCGACGTCGGCTCGACCAGACGATTGATGCAACGGATCAGCGTCGATTTGCCTGCACCGGACGGTCCGATCAGCGCCAGAACCTGACCCTTGGGAATGGACAGGGTGACCTCCTGAAGCGCCTTGTCGCCGGTGCGATAGGTCTTGGTCAGATTATTGAGTTGCAGCATGAGGTTCCGTGATCGGCAAGGGAAGCGCAGCGGTCAGATGTTGCGCAATCGCATGAAAAAGGGCTCCGCCACCCCCGCAAGGACATGGCGGAGCCTGAACGGATCAGCCGCAGGTGTATTCTACACCATTGGCGGTATCGATCTTGCGAACGACCTCCCAGAAATCCTTGTAGGTCATTTCGAGGAACTGGCCTTCGCCGGATTTTTCGAATTCGCTCTTCAACGAAGAGCCTTCCCATTCGAAGGTGAAGAAGGCTTGCTTGATCTTCTCCTGAAGCTCCGGCGTCAGGTTGTGCGCCACGCCATAACCGGTGGTCGGAAAGGTCTGCGACTTGTAGATCGACTTGATCTGCTCCGCCTTGATCACATCACGTTCGATCATCCGACCCATTACAGAGTTGGCGATGGCGGCGGCCGGGTAATCCTTGTTGGCGACGCCAAGAATCGAATTGTCATGCTTGCCGGAGAAGGCAGGCTCGAAATCGGTGCCAGCCACCATGCCGTAGTCCGCCTTCAGCAGCGCCGACGGTGCCTTGAAACCGGAATTCGAGGTTTCCGCGGTGAAGGCCAGAACCTTGCCCTTGATATCCTCGACCTTCTCGATGCCGGAACCCGGGTAGGTGATGATCTCCATCTCGTAACCGAAGCTGCCATCTTCCGAGGCCATGATCGTGAAGGGCCGGAAACCGGCGCAATTGACGGCGAGAGGATTGGAGCCGGTGTTGAAGCCGGCAATGTGCAGGCGGCCCGAGCGCATGGCTTCGATCTGGGCAGCATTGGACTGCACCGGGAAAAACACCGATTTCTTTCCGGTGACCTTGTTGAGGTGGGTCAGGAAATCGTCCCAGGCTTCCTTGTAGACAGCAGGATCTTCAACCGGTGTATAGGCGAAAATCAGCGTGTCCGGATCGGTCAGCTTGGCCGGATCTGTCGGAATGTCGGCGATCAGATCACCGTCGACATCGCAATACAGTGCGTCCAGCGTGCCGCGTTCGCAATCCTGCGCGGACGCGGAAAGCGGTGCCGAAATGGTGAAGGCGACACCGGCGATGGTGCTCAACAGAATGGATTTCAGGGTCATGGACTTCCTCCGGTTTCACTTCAAGTTTTATTTTGTTTCGTTCCCACGCAGACTATTCTGTGTGAAGCCTCAAATGGCAAGGCCCCATGACACCTGTGTGACACATGCAGGCGAGATTCGGTGGAAAATCAGTCTCAGCGCGTAGCGCGCCTCGAAGACGCAGCCAAATGGCTGGGTATTCAAAAAACGGGCCCTGATCGACAAGAAAAAGGCGCGCCCTGATGACGCGCCTCTGAATCCGTGGGGCTCTTGGAAGGCAAAAAATCAAACAGTGCCGCCGAGCGAGCCTTCGAGCGCCACCATTTCCTGTCCTCCGGCCATCAGGTCCTGCAATTCATCGGGGGTGATCTGACCGCGCTGGGCGGTGCCGAGCGTTTGGCCGCGGTTGAGCACGGTGAAGCGGTCGCCGACGGCCATGGCGTGGCGGACATTGTGGGTGATGAACACCACGGCGATGCCCTGCTTGCGCACCTTGTCGATTGTTGCCAGCACATTGGCGGTCTGGCGCACGCCAAGCGCCGAGGTCGGTTCGTCAAGGATCAGAACCTTGGCGCCGAAATGCACCGCCCGGGCAATCGCCACGGTCTGGCGTTCGCCGCCCGACAGGGTACCGACGGCCTGGTTGGGACCGCGCAGAGAAATGCCCATCTTGTCCATCTCTTCCATGGTCACGCGGTTGGCGTGGTCGTGGTCAAACAGCTTGATCGGACCGAAACTCTTTTCGGGTTCATTGCCCATGAAGAAGTTGCGGCTCACCGACATCAGCGGGATCATGGCCAGATCCTGATAGACGGTGGCGATGCCGGCCGAGATCGCGTCGCGCGGATCGTCGAAATGCATCGGCTTGCCTTCAAACAGGATCTCGCCGCTGGTCGGCTTGTGTACACCCGACATTGTCTTGATGAAGGTGGACTTGCCCGCGCCGTTGTCGCCGAGCAGGCAATGGCATTCGCCGGGATATATTTCCAGCGACACGCCGGCGAGTGCGATGACCGAGCCGAAGTGCTTCTCGATGTTCTTCATCTCGATAAGCGGGGCATGTTCGATTTGCATCTTATCTCTCCCCTGTGATCATGCGCCGGATATAGGTGTTGAGCACCACGGCGAACAGCAGGATGACGCCAAGGAAGACGCGGAACAGCGAACTCTCGACATTGGCGAAGAACAGGCCCTGCTGCACCACGCCGAAGATCAGCGCACCGAGAGCCGCGCCGATGACCGAGCCGTAGCCGCCGGTGAGCAGCGCGCCGCCGATCACCACTGCGATGATCGCCTCGAATTCCTTGAGCAGGCCACGGTCGGCACCGGCAGAGCCGAATTCCATCACCTGGCAGGTGGCGAAGACGGTGGCGCAGAACGCGGTGAACATGAACATCAGGATCTTGACCCGGTTGACCGGGACGCCGACATAGCGCGCGGCCTGTGCATCGCCGCCCGCGGCGAAGATCCAGTTGCCGAATTTTGTGCGGGTCAGCAGGAAGTGGCCGAACGCCACCAGCACCAGCGCCCAGACGATCAGCATCGGAATGCCGTCGACCACCGGCTCACCGGCGCGATTTCCCCGCTCGAACACCGCGATGATGCCGGCGTCGCCGAGCCAGGCGAACAGGCCCTTGAGGATCTTGCCGCCGAACAGGGCTGCCAGCCAGTCGCCTTCGGCAGCCTTGTCGATGCCGCCGATGATGGTTTTGCGCTCGATCAGTTGCGGCAGGTAGATGGTGAACCCGCGCAGGATGAACAGAAACGCCAGCGTGACAATGAAGCTCGGCAGTCCGGTGCGCACCACAATGATGCCATTGAGGGCGCCGATGGCTATGCACAGCGCGAAAGTAATGAGGATCGCCTGCCACACCGGCCAGCCAAGGGTGATGGAAAAGATCGCGATCATCATGCCGGCAAAGCCGATCATCGAGCCGACGGAGAGATCGAATTCGCCGGCGATCATCAGCAGACAGGCGCCGACGGCGATGATCATGAACTGGGCCGAGACGACTGACCAGTTGAGCACGCCCTGGGAACTGAACATTCCACTGTCACCGGCGAAAAGCGCGAAGAGCGTAAACACGATCACGGTTCCGCAAATGCCGCCGAGTTCGGGACGAATCAGCGCCTTGCGCAGGGCCGATGTTTGCTTGACGCGTTCGTCGTTTGCAGGTGCTGCAGCCGTATCGGACATGAGACCTCACAGAATGGTGTCATTGGGAAAGACAAGAGAGGCAGCGGCGCAGATGCGCGCCACTGCCCGGGAGGAAACCTAGCGGTATTCGCCCGCGTATTTCTCAACCAGCTCAAGACCGTCGGCGGTGACGAAGCCGGGGCCGGAGTTGATGTTGTTGCCCGGCAGCACGCCGTAACGGTGGTAGTTGGTCATCACCACCACCGGCAGATAGGCCTGCAGGAACGGTTGCTGGTCGATGCCCCAGTTGATGGTGCCGGCCTTGATGCCTTCAACGATGTTGGCGCCCAGATCGAAGGTGCCGAAATAGATGTCGCCGGCCATGCCGTTTTCATCCAGTGCCAGCAATGTCGGATCGGCGCTGGTGGGGCCGAGTGTCAGCACCGCGTCGGTGTCCGGATTGGAGTTGAGATAGGCCAGCACGCGGTTCTTGATTTCCGCCGGATCCTGTCCGGAATCGATCATCTGGTTGCCGAGATCGACACCCAGGCCGTCGGCGAATCCCTGGCATCGTTCGGTTGAGGCAGGCGACGAAATGTAATGGTTGACGCACAGGAACGAGCCGATGCCATCGCCCTTGGCGCGCAGTCCGGCGGCGTATCCGGCGTCATATTCGGGCTGGCCGACATACATCAGCGCGCCGAGTTCACGGGCCTGTTCAGGCGTTCCGGAATTGATGATGATGACGTCGATGCCGCTGTCAACTGCCGCCTTGATCGGACCCGACAGCACATCATAATCGGCCAGCGTGGTGATGATGCCATCGGGGCCGGAGGCCGCAGCCTGATCGATGATGCGGGCCATGTCGGCCAGATCGCCGGTCGGCGGATTGCGATACTCAACCTCGACATTCATCTGCTTGCCGGCCAGCGCGATGCCGTTCTTGATGGTATTCCACCAGCTGTCGCTGTCAGGCGCATGGCTGACGAGAACGTAACGTTCGCCATCGGCGGACGCAGTGGTGGCGCTCAAAACCGGCGCTGCGAATACCGCAACGGCCAATGCGAGCTTCTTGCTCAGTGACATCATGATCTCCTCCCAGAGTTTATGTCGAGTCCACGGAAAGGCCGGCCTCCCGCCGTCTCTCTCGATCCTGAGAAAACCACAAATCATTGAATTTTGCAACCGGTTGCAAAACGATTTCGATATTCTTGCTTTCATCCGGTTTTGTGGGCAGTAATGAAACTGATTGATAGCCGATGGACAGGAGCCGCCGATCCATGCCGCCAACTTTGAAGGATGTCGCCGAACGGGCGGGCGTGTCGCGCGCTGCAGTGTCACGCACGTTCACCAATGGTGCGTCGGTATCGCTGAAAATGCGCCGAAAGGTCGAAAAGGCGGCGGCAGAGCTCGGTTACAGTCCCAATGCGCTGGCCTCGAGCCTGACGACGGGCCGCACCAAGCTGATCGGCCTGGTCTCGAACAACTTCCACAACCCGATATTTCTCGAGGTGTTCGACCTGTTCACCCGCGGCCTGCAGGATCGCGGGCTGCGGCCTTTGCTGGTCAATCTGTCGGATGAAACCGATCCCGCCAATTCGATCCGTATGCTGCGTCAGTATTCGGTCGACGGCGTGGTGGTGGCATCCTCGACACTGCCGCCCGGGTTCGCCAAATCCTTCCGCGACGCGGGCGTGCCGGTGGTGCACAGTTTCGGCCGCTACGCCAGTTCGCCGGAGGTGCATGTGGTCGGCATCGACAACGCCGAATGCGGGCGCATGGCGGCGCGGGAACTGGTCAGGCGCGGCTACACTGATGTGGGGTTTCTGGGTGGGCCGGAGCAGGCCACCTCGACCCAGGACCGTTTCCGTGGCTTCATGGAGGAACTGGCGCTTCATCCGGACATGGCCGTGCGGCACTCCTTCGCCGAGGCCTATTCGTTCGATGCAGGCCGCAAGGAAATGCTGGAGCGGCTCAAGGGCAGGCCGGCCGAGGCCTATTTCTGCGGCGATGACGTGTTGTCGATCGGCGCGCTCAGCGCGATTGCCGATTCAGGGCTCAAGGTGCCCGATGATATCGGCCTGATCGGGCTCAACGACATGGAGATGGCCGGCTGGGAGAACATCAATCTCACCACCATCCGCCAGCCGATCAGCCAGATCATCGATTCCTCGATCGAACTGATCGTGTCGATGCTGGAAAAACCCGACCGCTACCCGGAAGCCCGGCTGTTTCCCTGCCGGGTGATCGAGCGGGGAACGCTTAGAGCAGTCAGATGATCAGGGCAGGGCATGCCTGTGTCCGGATGCTGCGGCCGATCACAGCATTTGCGCCTTGTTCACCAGGTCCTGCTTTGTCGGATAGAGCGAGGTGTCTACGCCAAGCCCGGCGAGCGCCTGTCTGAGATCATCGTGTGACAACGACTCGATGGCCTCGGTGGTCATGTTCATGAAATTGAGCTTGCGCCTGAGCGGCGGATTGAGTTCGCCGAACACGCTTTTGTTTTCAAATCCAAACTCTTGGGCGTATTTTCCCATAAAATGAGTCAGGAAGGTGTTGAGAGCGGGCCTCACCCTCGGATCGTCCGTCATATGCTGTCCACAGGCATCCAGTGTTTCCACCATCAGTCTGGTCCAGAGCTCGGCGCCCCTGGCCGTCATCACCTGAATGGCGTTGTGGGTGTGGTGAAAGTTCAACCTGAAATCACCGCCGTGGTAGGCCGGGCCGCCGCCCATGACGTCGATCCACATCGCCGACTGTGTCATGACGTGATGCTCCACGCCGCCGATGCGGGCGAAAGCCGAGGCGAACCATTCCTCGGCGGCGAACACGCGCCCGTAGAAATTCCGCACAATGGCGACGATCCGGTCAGGCCCGAGCACCGAATAGAGTTGCCAGAACTGTATCGGTTTGCTCACATCGTTGGAGGCGGTAAGCGAGATGATCGGCGCAATCCGGTGTGCGTCAGCCGGCAGCATCTTTCGCGCAACAGCCGCCATGATGTAGTCCCGCTGGATGTCTTCCGACATGTAGCCGTGCCCGGTGGGATAGCTGGGATAGTTGAATGTGCTCACGCGTCACGCCCTTCACCCGGTCGGGGTTTCGTTGGTCTTTTGCGGCATATCTAGGAAACGGGTTTGGGCAATGCAAACGCAGTCCGATGGCCCTGTCTTCAGTGATTGGCCAGCGGCCGGCTTTTTTGCTTGTAGCTATAGCTGCTAGAGGGGTTACAACGCTCAATACCCGACTTCACCTCGCACGCAGGACCCCACGCATGGCAGGCCATCATCACCACAATCACATCGACCCCGATGCCGGCGACGCGCGCGTCTTTTGGGCGGTCATCGTCAATCTCGGGCTGACCGTGGCGCAAATCATTGGCGGCATTCTCTCGGGCAGCCTGGCAATGATCGCCGACGCAATTCACAACCTGTCGGACGCGCTGTCGCTGATCATTGCGTTTCTCGCACGCAAAATCGCCAGGCGGCCCGCTGACGGGACCATGACCTTCGGCTATGGCCGCGCCGAAGTGGTCGCCGCGCTGATCAACTACACCACGCTGATCGTGATCGGGCTATACCTCATCTATGAGGCGGTGATGCGCTTCATCGAGCCGCAGAGCGTTGACGGCTGGCTGGTGGTCATCATCGCCGGCGTCGCTCTGGCCGTTGATGTGGTAACCGCGATGCTGACCTATTCGCTATCCAAGGACAGCGTCAACATCCGTGCCGCCTTCCTTCATAATGTCGCCGATGCGCTGGGATCGATTGCCGTTATTGTCGCGGGAACCCTGATCATTGTCTATGACTGGCACTGGATCGACCCGGCTGTGACACTGCTGATCGCCGGTTACATCCTGTGGATGTCGTTCAGTGAAATTGGCGAGGTCATCCGGATTCTGATGCTGGGCGCACCGGTGGAACTGAACGCCAACGACGTGATCGTCGCCATCGAGGCGGTCGACGGCGTGTCAGGCGTGCATCACCTGCATTTGTGGCAAATGCAGGAACATGCGGCAGCGCTCGACGCGCATCTGGTAATCGAAGCGGGTCGGTGGGACGACGCCGATGCAATCAAGCAGGCGGTAAAAGACAAGCTCAGCCAGAGTTTCGGGCTGGGCCATACGACGCTGGAGATCGAATGCGCCAGGCACGCCTGTGTCGGCGCGCAGATGATCGGCGATTGACCGGGTAAGGTATCCCGGGCAACGTTTCCCGGGGATGTTTGCTTTGGCACTTCAGGTCCGCAACCAGCTTGCGGCGGTTGGTCTCCGGCTGACGGCTTGACGGATGCGGCTCAGGCCTTGCGCCGGATTGTTCCGACAAGCTCTGTGGCTTCGGCCAGTGTGTTGGAGATGGTGCCGTATTTGCGCAGATTGCGGTGAAAAAGGTCCAGTCGCTGGTCGGTCTCAGCGGTATCGACCACTATCTCATAGTCGATGCGGACCATCTTCGGCGGATTGTCCTGGCGCTGGCCATGCAGGCTGACCTCGATGGCGCGCAGTTCGAATTCCAGTAACGGCGCGATGCGTTCGGCACCTTTCAGCAAGCAGGCGGCAAGGCTTGCCAGCAGCATCTCCGCTGGATTGAACGCATCATTACGGCCCGCCATGTCTGTGTCGAGCACGATTCTTGCGTCTTTGGTGGTGGCTTCCGACCCATGGGCGTCGATGCGGCGGGCGCTGATTTGATAATCGAGCATCATTCCCACTCCATCTGTTCATAGGTTGCCTGCGTATTGCTGCCCGAGAGACTGTCGAACTGTTTGAGATAGGACCAGTCGGACTGGTCAATCGTCGTTGCGTCCATGATGTCGCCACCCGCTTCGATCAGTTCGCCGGTCTGGGTGCGCAGGTTGACAAGATAGTCGTAGGTCTGGCGTCGTGCCTTGTTCAGGTCGGTGGCATTGCCATGGCCCGGCACGATATGGCGCGGATCGAACGCCGCCATGGCTTCGAACACCCCGATCCAGCTCTTGACGTTGTGCGCTGGTCCGGTTCCCAGAATACGGTCGACATAGACGATGTCGCCGGTGAACATCACGTTGCGTTCGTCCAGCCAGACAAATGCATCGCCCGGCGTGTGCGCGGAGCCGCGATGCATGATCTCGAAGCTGAGACCGCCGAAGTCGAGGATATGGTCGGTCACGAAGGTTATGTCGGCATGCGACGGGTCGGTTCCCTCCAAGCCGTCACCCAGAAGCTGGGCAAGCGTGCTCAATTGCATCGATCCGCGGGCCAGCTGATCAGCCACGGCCGCCTCGGACGCGATCACTTTTGCGCCTGTCTCCTGCCAGTAGCTGTTGCCCAGCCAGCGGTGATCCTGCCCGCCGGTATTGATCACATAAGTCACCGGCTGGTCGGTAATTCCGCGGATTGCCTCATGCAGGATTTTGGCGCCCTTGTAGGACCCGCCGGGATCAATCAGCACCGCGCCCTCGTCGGTCACAACGAGCCCGAACGTGGCGTTGTTGGCAAGGTTTGCCGGACTGCGCTGCTCGGTTTCGCCGACGATGGCCCAGACATTGTCTGTGACTGGTTGAATCTCGAGCGTCTGGGCCAGGGCGAGCGTGGGAACAGTCATCAAAGTGGTGGCGGCAATTGTCCGGATCATGCCGTGAGCCAGCCTTCGAGCTTGCCGGCATCGGGCAGCCCCCCGGCATGGACCAGCTTGCCATCAACCGAGATGCCCGGCGTGGACATGACGCCTGCCATGGCGATGGATTTCGCATCGGTGACCTTTTCGATCTCGACTGAGACGCCCAGCTTGGCGGCGGCCTCTTTGACCATGGCTTCGGTCGTCTCGCAGCGGGTGCAGCCGGGGCCGTAGACTTTGACAGTTTTCAAGAGAATATCCTTTCCAGTGACTTGATCTGTTTTCAATGGGTCGGCGCAGTAGAGTCATGCCACCGTTGTTCCGAACGCTGCGCCGACCAGAGCCGTCGCAGCCATGGCCGCCGCCCCCCAAAACGTCACCCTTATCACCGCCCGTGCAACCGGCGCGCCGCCGGTGCGGGCCGACAGAGCGCCAAGCGATGCAAGCGCAAGCAGGGAAACCATCGTTGTCGTCAGGGCGACGCTCTGTACCGGGACCGACATTGCCGCGGCCAGCGGTACAGCGGCGCCGAAGGTAAACGATGCTGCCGAAGACAGCGCCGCCTGAAGCGGACGGGCCTGCGTCATGTCGGTTATACCAAGCTCGTCCCGGGCATGGGACCCCAGCGCATCGTGCTCCATCAATTGTCGCGCAACCTGACGGGCCAGATCCGGTTTCAGACCGCGTGTCTCGTATATCCTCGCAAGCTCTTGCCGTTCCTGGTCCGGCATTGCCGCTAGTTCCGTCTTTTCGCGCCCGAGATCGGCGTGCTCGGTATCCGACTGAGAGCTGACCGAGACATATTCCCCCGCAGCCATGGACATCGCCCCTGCCACCAGTCCGGCGGTGCCCGCGAGCAGGATCTCGGAATGTCCGACACCGGCTGAAGCGACACCGGCAATCAGGCTGGCAGTCGAGACGATGCCATCATTGGCCCCCAGAACAGCGGCACGCAGCCAGCCGATCCGGTTCATGAAGTGCTGGTCAGCTTGCGCGGCGATTTTTGCCATGGGAATGCTCTTTCAGAGAATGGCGTTGAACAGAAAGCCGGTGGCGAGAATGCCGCTCGCGACGACAGCGATGAAGATCGTGATCAACCGAAGTGTCAGCACCTGTTTGAGAATGATCATCTCGGGCAACGAGAGCGCGATCACCGACATCATGAACGCCATTGTCGTGCCCAGTGCGGCGCCTTTGCCCAAGAGCGCCTCGACGATCGGGATGACGCTGGCGGCATTGGTGTACATCGGTATGCCGACGACGACTGCCGCCGGGACCGACCACCAGGCCTCTCCGCCCATGATTCGCAGCATAATCGCTTCAGGGACATAGCCGTGGATCACCGCGCCGATAGCGATGCCGACGAGCACCCAGATCCAGACCTTGCCAACGATCTCGCGTACCTGTTCGACACCGATCTTCAGTCGGTCCACCAGCGTCAGTCGTTCCTCGGGCAGATCGCCGACCGGGCCGGCATTCAGTTCGCGCACCCAGTCCTGCAGGTACCGCTCCAGCCCCACCCGGCCCAGGACGAATCCGGCGACGGTGGCGATGGTGAAGCCGAAGACGAGGTAAATCGTCGCGATCTTCCAGCCGACGAGGCCGTAGAGCAGTCCCAGTCCCACCGGTCCCACCATCGGACCCGCGATCAGAAACGAGAAGGTCACACCGAGCGGGATCCCCGCCGAGACGAAACCGATGAAGAGCGGCACCGAGGAGCAGGAACAGAACGGCGTCAGCACGCCCAGCAGGGCCGCCAGCGGATAGCCCCATATTTCCCGCTTGCCAGCCAGCAGAGTCCGGGTTTTTTCAGGGCTGAACCAGCTGCGCGCCACACCGGTGACAAAGACGATGCCGGTCAGAAGCAAAAGCACTTTTGGCACGTCGTAGGCAAAGAAGGCGATGGCCTCGCCGGTATGGCTGTCACTTGCAACCGGAAACAGCGATGTGACCCATTCGGAAAACGGGATCAACTGACCGTAGACAAGATAGAGCAGCACAGCCGCGACGGGGATGCCTGTATACCAGAGCCAGTCCTGCGTCCTGCGATCGGGATGGTGTGCCTCAACGGTCATGTGACCTTCCTTTCAGATTTCGCCTCGGCGGCAAGCACCGCATCGACCACGGTTGCCAGTTCTGGCGCGAGATGCGGGTTGCGGCGATAACGCACCCACTGTGCGTCGCGCCGGTCGCGAACAAGACCGGCCTCGCGCAGCACCTTCATGTGGCGCGACATGCGGCTCTGGCTGGCGCCGAGGCGGGCCATCAATTCGCAGACGCAATGCTCATCGCCGTCCCAAAGGAGGGCGAGTGCAGTGCGGCGGGTCGGATCGGAAAGCGCTGTCAAGATTTCCTGCATGCCGAACCTCATATGCGGCCTGGAGCATATGCGCTTTGATCCATATCAATGGATCAACCGGTTCCGGTCGCTTTGTGGGGGATGGTCATGCCACCCAAAACACGATCATGCGGTCGCTGGCATTGCCGCCGTCACGCGGGACAAGAAGCGGGAGGTTGCGATGTGGGAGCCAGGCTGGTCGCGGAGTTTCATTTTCGGACATAGACAACACTCCCTCCAGGCGCGGCTTTCACCCCGCCGCATCATGCCACAGCGCCGCAATCCGGCTCTCGACCACCCGCCTGTCATCCTTGAGCAGGTTTGTGACGATGGCGTGGACCTGATCGTGCAGTCTGGCCGAGCGTGCCGCCATACATCTGCGCAGGATGGCAATCTCGTCATCAGTGCCGATCGCCGCCGGGTCCGCCGCGATCAGGGCATCGAGACTGGTCAGATCGTGATCGTCGCCCAGAGCCTCGCCGGCCAGATCGGCGATTTCGGCGCGCAGGCCCATTTCGCCGGGCCAGGCGGTGCTGAGCAATTGCACATGCATCCGGTGATACTTGATGCGCTTGCGCAGGTCGTGCCAGTCGTCCGGGTTGCTGCTCGCACCGGCTCTGGCAAGCGCACTGACGGCGCGGCCGTAGTTTTTGGCGGCGCCCCGGGCGAGCACCGCGGTGGCCTTGCGGCGCTTGCCCGGCAGGCGGAGCTGGTGAAGCGCTTTGATACCGTCCTCGCAGCCTGTGATGGCCGCCGCGATCCTGTCCTCGATACCGGTTTCCTCTGCCGCGATGCGGTCGCGGCGTTCGGCCAGGCGGGCGTGGATGGCGAAAAGCGAGTCATGATTGGCCGCAGTTGCCTCGCTCACGATGAGCCGGTCGAGCGCTTCGACCAGCGCCGTGGCGTCGCGCGCGGATGCAAGTGTGCGGGCGATATCGCGCACCCGGGCGTTTTCATTGTCGCGGAATTCCGGGGCCACGTCACCGACCAGCCGGATCAGCCCGCGCAGCCGCTTGAAACATTTTCGGGCGTCGTGGATGGCTTCGTCAGGGCCGTCCGGCTGATGTGTGAGGATGTCGATCGCCATGGTGTACTGATGCCGGGCCACGCGGCGGAATTCGCCGCTCAGGGATTTGCCGGGCCTGATCCGGTAGCTCATGGGTGTGTTTCCCGAGGCCGGCCGCTGATGGCCAGCATGGCGTTGGTCCAGGCCGGATCGCCGGTGACCTCGCGACCCAGCCAGGGCGGCAAGGCCGGATCGTCGCTCTCCGAGCCCATTTCAACCTCGGCGGTAACCAGCCCGGCAAGCCGGCCTTCATAAACATCGACTTCCCAGACAAAGCCCTCGACGTGGACGAGATGACGGGTCTTTTCGATCAGCCGCCCGCGGCTGGTTTCAGCCATGGCGCGCGCATCGGCAAGAGGTATGGAATATTCGTATTCGTGCCGGGTCATCTCCGACACGCCGACCTTCACCGTCAGCCGGGCACTTGTATCGTCATAGATGCGCACCCGCAGGGAGGTGCCGCCATCGACGGCGACATAGGCCTGGACGATGGCTTTCGATGTCTCGACAACGCCGCGCCAGGCGTCGTTGTCAACGAGGAATTTGCGTTCGATTTCCAAAGCCATGCCGCATCTTTGACCGGATGGACCGGATTTGCAATCGGCGCGGCAAGCCGGATTGCCGCAGCTGTAGTGCTAGCGGAACATCGGCGGCCGTGCATCCACCCATGTGCCGTCCGCCTTGCCTGATTGAGCCACCGCAAAGACGGCTGCCATCGAGCGCAATCCGTCCTCGGCGCGGGGATAGAGGTCGGCGGCGGGATCGATTGCGCGCCCCTGCTTCTCGGCGCGGATGGCCTCACTGAGATCGTGATAGATGTTGGCAAAAGCCAGCGGCATGCCCTCGGCGTGACCGATGGTGACGCGGGATGTGCGGTCGGCCTCCGGCGAGAGGTTCGCCTCACCACGCTCGATGGTTTCCAGCCGTCCGCCAAGCGGCATCCAGTAAAGCTGGTTGGGCTGTTCCTGGGCCCATCTGAGCCCGCCGTTTTCGCCAAACACCTGCAACGTCAGACCGTGCTGGCGGCCGATGGCGATGGATGAGGTCCACAGCCTGCCGACTGTGCCGCCTGACAAACGGAAATTGACCATGGCGTCGTCTTCGAGTTCGCGGCTTTGAATGCAAGACACGGTGTCGGCGGAGAGCGTTGTCACTTCCTGGCCGGTGACGAAGCTTGCCATGTGCAGCGCGTGGATGCCGCAATCGGCGAATTGCGCCGAGACGCCTGCCTGCGCCGGGTCATAACGCCAGCGCACCCGCGGATTGTCGGCGTCGGCGGCATCGGCATGGTGGCCGTGGGCGAACTCGGCCTTGACCAGCCGGATCTTGCCAAGATCGCCGCGCGCCACCATCGCCTTCATGTGACGCACCAGCGAATAGCCGGAATAACCGTAATTAACGGCACAAATTTTACCGCTGGCTTTGGCCGTGCGAACAATGTCCTCGCCTTGTTCCACCGTCATGGTCATCGGCTTTTCGCACAGCACGTGAAAGCCGGCCTCGAGATAGGCCTTGGTGATCTCGTAATGGGTGGCGTTGGGGGTGGCGATGGTGACCAGATCGACGCGGTCATCGCGATTGCGTTCGCCTTCAAGCATCTCGCGCCAGTCGCCATAGGCGCGGGTCTCGTCAAGCCCCAGCCGCTGGCCGTAGTCGCGGCCTGCATCCGGGCGGTGGTCGAGAGCGCCGGCGGTGAATTCGAATTCGCCGTCAAGTCCGGCTCCTAGCCGGTGTGCCGGACCGATCTGGCTGCCTTCGCCGCCGCCGATCATTCCCCATTTGAGCTTTGTCATGATGATATGCCTCCCAATTGATGTGAAACAGCGTCGTGCCGGAAATCCCAGTCCCGGGTAGATACCAACACTGCCAAACCGGTCTATGTAGCTTCATTCTCCGTCATGCCGGACTTGATCCGGCATCCAGCGACCCGGCGTCTGCCGGGTCAAAAGAGCCCCTCAGCCCAAGGACTTGGGCTGACTGGATACCGGATCAAGTCCGGTATGACGGTGCAAGGAACTTGGTCCCATCGTGAACTAAATCGAGCATGTTCTGGTCCAACTACCGGATGTGTCTAAAATCCGATGGATTGCAGATAGGCGCGGTTGGCTTTTGCATCGCCCACCGGGTCGGGATCGAGCAGCGGATCGCAATCCTGCTCGACCGTACACCAGCCCTCAAAACCTGCATCGAGCAGGATCTGCCGCACCGCCGGAAAATCCACGTCGCCATCGCCGAGATTGCAGAAGATGCCTTTGCCGCAGGCATCATAGAAACCGGTGCGGTTGTCGAGCACGTCGGCTTTAACGACAGGATCTATATCCTTGAAATGCATGTAGGAAATGCGGTCGATGTGGCGCTTCATGAAGGCCACCGGGTCAAAGCCGGCATAGGAATGATGGCCGGTGTCGAAGCAGATCTTGAGAATTTTCTCATCCACTTCGTCAAGCAGCCGTTCGAGCTCGGGTTCGAAATCGATGAAACCCGCCGCATGGGCGTGGATGCCTACCGTCAGCCCATATTCCTCGGTGCCGAGTTTGGCCACAGTGGCGATGCGGTCGCGGAAGGTAGTCCATTCGGCCTTGTCCATCTGTTCGGCCTCATCGGCGCGTCCGGCAGTGGGCGCGCGGCGCGGCGAGATCGAATCGATCAGCACAAGGTGCTGTGCGCCATGGGCGGTGAGCGCCTTGCAAGTCCTGACCGCGCCATCCATCACATCGTCCCACTGGCTGGCATCGTGGAAGGCGCGAAACACCACGCCGCCGATCAGCTCCAGACCGTTTTCATCGAGTGCCTCGGCAAGGATCGCCGGATCTTCCGGCATGAAGCCGACGGGACCAAGCTCGATGCCGGTGTAGCCGGCTTCTGCGCATTGCTTCAGCACCGTCTGCCAGGCCGGGTTGCGCGGATCGTTTGCAAATTCCACGCCCCAGGAGCAGGGCGCATTGCCGATTTGGATTGTCATGTCTGGTTGCCCTAAGCTTGCTCTAACGTAGTGATGGATTGCCATGATTTGGTGTGTGACGAGGCGAACGCTGCCGCGACGATTTCATTGACCGCGAGCCCGTCGCGAAATGTCGGCCACACTGGTTTGCCGGTCTCGATGGCATAAAGGAAATCCCGCGCCTCGATGATGATCTGGTCCTGATAGCCGGTGCCGTGGCCGGGTCCCTGGCAGAATGGCAGATAGTCGGGATGCGCCGGGCCGGTGAGGATCTTGGTAAAGCCGCGCGTCGCTTCCGGCTCATCCATGCGGTAGAGCCACAGCGCATTCTGGTCTTCCTGGTCAAACCGGATCGCGCCCTTGGTGCCGGTGATCTCGTAGGCATAGCCCATCTTGCGGCCGGTCGCGATGCGGCTGAAATGCATCTGCCCCATGGCGCCATTTTCAAAACGGCACATCATCTGGCCCTGATCGTCATTGCTCACGTCTCCGCCGGGGCGGGTTGCGTGAACGGTCTCGATCTCGGCCATCAGCGACCGGATCGGCCCTATCAGCGCCAGGGCAGCGTTGATCATGTGGGGAGCCAGATCTCCCATGGTGCCGTTGGCCTGACCCGTGGTGCGCCAGTTGGCAGGCGTCTGCGGGTCGGCCAGAAAATCTTCCGTGTGCTCGCCGCGAAACCAGGTGATCTTGCCGATCTCGCCGTCGGCAATCAATTGTCTGGCAAACTGGCTCGCAGGCGTGCGGATATAATTGAAGCCGACCATGTTGGCCGCGCCGCTCTTCTCCGCAGCCTCGACCATGGCGCGGCTGTCCTCCAGCGTTGCGCCCATTGGCTTTTCACACAGCACTGGCTTGCCCAACGCGAATGCTGCTTCGGCAATGGCGCGGTGGGTGGATTGCGGTGAGGCGATGACAATGGCCTCGACCTTCGGATCGGCAACCAGTTCGCGCCAGTCGGATGCTGCGCGGTTGAACCCGTAGGCTGCGCGGTAACGCTCGGCGGATTGGGGGGAGCCGGCCGAGACCATTTCCAGCCGGGGGCGCACTGCGGTGTTAAACACCGCGCCGACGCTCGCCATGGCAACCGCATGGGCCTTGCCCATGTAGCCGCCGCCAACAATGCCAACGCCAATTTCACGCATAATCGGGTCCATATTGAAATTCAGTTTGCAACCGGTTGCAAATTTTGTATCTTCGGAATTCAAGTTTCGCAAGCGGCATTTTCGGGTCCGGCCAAAACCGCCCGGTGATGCCGGCCAAGAGGGAGGTCTCGGCGCGCATGACTGAGCACACTGTACGCCTGACAACGGCACAAGCCATTATCCGCTATCTGGCCAACCAGTTCATCGAGATCGATGGCGTGGAGATGCGGCTGTGCGGCGGCGGCTTCGGCATATTTGGCCATGGCAACGTCACCTGCCTGGGTGAGGCGCTGTATGATGCACGCGACAAACTGCCGCTGTACCGGGGCCAGAACGAGCAGAGCATGGGCTTTGCTGCCGCGGGCTATGCCAAGCAATGGCTGAGACAGCGGTTCATGTTCTGCACCGCGTCAGCGGGTCCGGGGACTGCAAACCTCCTGACTGCGGCGGCGCTGGCGCATGCCAACCGGTTGCCGATGCTGATGCTGTGCGGTGACATTTTCCTGACACGGTTGCCCGATCCGGTGCTGCAGCAGCTTGAGCACTACGGCAATCCGGCGCTCGGGCTGAATGATGCTTTCAAGGCGGTGAGCCGCTACTGGGACAGGATCACCCATCCGGCGCAGATCATCCAGTCGTTGCCGGCGGCGATTGCCACCCTGCTTGATCCGGCCGATTGCGGCCCGGCGTTTATGGGCCTGCCGCAGGATGTTCAGGGCTGGGCCTATGATTATCCTGTCGCGCTGTTTGCCAAAAAGCTGCACCGTATCCGCCGCCAGGCACCCGATACGCGGGAGATCGCCGATGCGGCGGCGCTGCTGGCATCGGCGCATCGCCCGGTGATCATCGCGGGCGGCGGAGTGCAGTATTCCGGCGCGGTGGCCGAACTGACGGCGTTCGCCGAAACACGCCAGATCCCGGTGATCGAAACCATCGCCGGGCGCGCCAATCTGCTCAACGAGCATCCGCTCAATATCGGCCCTGTCGGGGTGACCGGTTCGGACAGCGCCAATACGATTGCCGCAAAGGCGGATGTGATCCTCGCCATTGGCACGCGGCTTCAGGATTTCACCACCGGGTCCTGGACCGCCTTCGATCCCGGCGCGAAACTGATCTCGGTCAACGCGGCGCGGCATGATGCGGCCAAGCATCTGTCGCTGCCGGTGGTGGGCGACGCCAGGCTTGCCATTGCGGCGCTTGACGCGGCGCTGGGGCGCTATCTCGCGCCAACCGGATGGACCACGCTTGCGCAGGCCGAACGCACGGATTGGGACAGATATGTCGCGGACAATGTAGCCCATGGCAACCGGCCCAATTCCTACGCCCAGGCCATCGGCGTGGTCAATGCGCTGTGCGACAGCCGCGACCGTGTGGTCACCGCCTCGGGCGGGTTGCCCGCCGAAATCACCGCCAACTGGCGCACACTCGATATTGGCACGGTCGATGTCGAATTCGGGTTTTCCTGCATGGGTTACGAGATCGCCGGCGGCTGGGGCGCGCGCATCGCGCAGGCCGAGCGTGAACCCGACAAGGACACCATCGTGTTTGTCGGCGACGGCGCCTACATGCTGATGAATTCCGACATCTACTCCTCGGTTCTGTCGGGCAAGAAGCTGATCATCCTGGTGCTCGACAATGGCGGCTTCGCCGTCATCAACAAGCTGCAGAACAACACCGGCAACGAAAGCTTCAACAATCTGCTGGCCGATTGCCCGACGATTGACGAACCGTTTGCGGTGGATTTCGAAGCCCATGCGGCAGCGATGGGCGCGATTGCGGAGACCGTGTCCAGTCCAGCTCAACTGGGCGAAGCCTTCAAGCGCGCCAAGGCGAGCAAAAAAACCCATGTGATCGTGATGAAGGTCGATGCCTATGACGGCTGGACCACGCAAGGTCACACCTGGTGGGAAGTCGGCACCCCGCATGTGAGCGACAATCCCAAGGTCAAGGCCGCGCATGAAGACTGGGAATCCACCCGCTCCAAGCAGCGCAAGGGCGTTTGAGATGAAGCGCTTCACAGCCGAAAACGCCGATCCCGGCATCATCATCGAAGAACTGCTGCATGGCGGCGGCGCGGTGGCGATATCCGGCTTGTTCACGCCCGAAGACATTGCTGAAGCCCGCGCCATCGTCATGACGCATTCGGAAAACGAATCCGAGAAGGTCACGCATTTCCAGGGGGCCGCCGCGGAGGACGGCAAGATCACGCTGCAACGCCGGGTCTGGAACCTGCTGGCCAAGGGCGAGGTGTTTTCGCGCATGGCGGCACACCCGGTCTTGATGGATATCCTGCGCAAGTTCCTGGGCACCGAATTCATCATGGGCTCGATTGCCGCCAACCGGATCTTGCCGGGCGGGCCGGGGCAGGAGCCGCATGTCGATTATCCCTATTGGGACTTTCACAAGCCGGAAACCCATCCGGTCGGCCTCAACGGCTCGTTCCCGATGAATGCCCAGGTCTCGGTGCTGCTGGATCCGTTCACTGCCGAGAGCGGTGCCACCGGTTATGTGCCGGGCAGTCAAAAACAGCTGCGCTATCCGACAGCCGAGGACCGGTTTTACGATCGTTGCGAGCAGATGCTTGGTGAACCGGGCGATGTGGCGCTGTTTTACGGCGTCACCTGGCATTGCGCCATGCCCAACAGGTCCGATCACGACCGCAGCGCCATCCTGATCCAGTATCTGCCCAAATGGGTCAAGCCGATGGAAGACATGCCGGCGGCGTTGCCGCAATCCTTCCTGGATGCGGCAAACCCTGACATGCGGCAATTGCTGGGGCTGAATTATCCCTATCCCGAAGTTCTCGACGCCGCGCGCGCCGGCAATGCCGAGGGCAGGGCATGAACGTGCTTGATGGTATCAAGGCCCGCAATTTTCTGGTGATCGGCCGCGTCGGCATGGATCTGTCGCCCGAGCCCGCCGGTGTGCGCACACGCGATGCGGTATCGATGGTGACCGGCATGGGCGGGTCAAGCGCCAACATCGCCGCAGGTCTGGTCAAGCTGGGCTGCAAGGCGGCACTGGTGACGAAAGTCTCCGATGATGCCGTCGGTTGGTATTGCCTGAACCAGCTCGATCATTACGGCGTCGACAAAAGCCACGTCAAAGCGATCACCGGCGAATACCGTACCTCGCTGGCTGTCTACGAAACCCGGCTCGAAGAGCACCAGAGCGTGATCTACCGCAACAACGCCGCCGATTTCCAGATGGACATCGCCGATGTCGAGGCGGTGGATTTCGGAAGCTATGGCGCGCTGATCACCGCCGGGACCGTATTTGCCGCCGAGCCGTCGCGTTCCGCCACGTTCCGGGCATTCGAATTGGCCCGCGCGGCGGGTCTGCCGATCATCTTCGATGTCGATTACCGGCCCTATTCCTGGCCGTCGCCAGAGGTGGCCGAAGAGGTTTTGTCACGCGCGGGGGCGATAGCCGATGTTATTGTCGGCAATGACGAGGAGTTCGGCTTCATGGCCGGCGGTCTCGACAAGGGGCTGGACAAGGCCCGCGAACTGGCCCGGACCAGCGCCGCCATTGTCATCTACAAGATGGGGCCTGACGGCGCGGTGGCGTTTGCCGGCAGTGAAGAGCTGCGCACCGGGATTTATCCGGCCGCCGCGATCAAGCCCACCGGAGCGGGCGACAGTTTCCTGGCCGGCCTGCTCGCCGGAGTTTCCGAAGGCCGGGAGCTGAAAGAC
>TARA_R110002051_G_C8769475_1_pt1 | contig 46587 bp, 26 predicted proteins | sample TARA_R110002051 | Tara Oceans TARA_R110002051 (sample SAMEA4397023) | marine metagenome | biome: Polar Biome; feature: [MES] marine water layer (ENVO:01000295) within the mesopelagic zone...; material: water (ENVO:00002006), including particulate matter (ENVO:01000060) such as...... | reverse complement strand
TTAGTCTGCTGTAACTCTTCGCCTAACTGCTTTTGCTTTTCTTCATTTTGTTGGCTTGCTGCTTGCAACTGATGCTTGGTCTGCTGTAGCTCTTCATCAACTTTTTTAGCATCGCTCTGGGAAGCTCTTAACTGTTTTTCCAACCCTGTTTTTATTTCTCTATGCTGTTGTCTTTGGCTAAAGTAGTTCAGGGCCTGCTCAGCATTTACTTTTTTTATTGCCACAAAGTTAGAATATGGCGGCATAGACTCAGCTAACTCAAGATAATCTCGCCCACATTCTGCAAGCTCTTTTTTAAGCTTTTCTGCGGGTTTACTTTCACCAAAAATTGGCTTTGATGCACTTTGAATTACCACATGGGTGAACGCAGTTACTAACTGATTATTTAAGCACTGCTGCTCTGCACCGTTAAGCTGCGAAATAAGTAAGCAAGAACGGCTCTCTGAAATATCAAATTGCTGAAGCAAAGGCTTTAGCTTAATTACCGGAACTTCCTGTTCAGTGAATTCCAGTGCAGGTCGTATACTTTTAATAACATTTGGAGGAAGTACTGACGAAAACCCGGGCACATTTGATGCGAAATAAGAAACTGTTTTCTGCTCCAACTCAAATGCTGGCACACCATGCAGTATGGTTACGTTTTCAGGCTTGCCTTTAGCATTATGCATCGCTTTGGCTTTTTCAAACATTGTAGGCTCTGGCTCTACCAATAGTACTCGTGAAGCTGTTAAAGAAAACAGCCAATTAAGCGTGGCTTCAGTTCGCGCGCCAAGCACCAGCACACACTTTGGTTGCGCTGACAGCCCTTTTACAATGTGTAATAAATCACTCATAGCCCCTCCTAATGTTCTTTTAGAACTTTGCAACCATACCTGTTATTAGCTTCTGCCAATTTTCAAGGGGCTGGTTTACTTTAAGCTTTTTACGGTCTAGTGTATGAAGCCTATCTGCAAGCTTTGTAAGCAGCGCTTTAATAAATAGTTGGTCTTCTTCTTTTAAGCTATTTATCGCGTTTTGCTGCTCTTCATTAAGCTGTGCTGGCAAATCAAGTACTAATTTAAGTCCCCACTTGTCTTCTGTTTGTGGTGGCCAGGTAGCAAGCGGCGCTTGGTTGTTAGCAAGCTCTCTAAATTCTAGGCTTCCGTATTCGGTAAATGTATTGTCTTTTATTTGCTTAGCACCAACTTTAATATCGAAAGCGGGGTAGCTAGTGCCGTTTGTTTGTAAGTTTTCAATACAAATAAGTAAATGCTCGTTTGAAGCCCCTACCATATTTTGCTTTAAGCTAAGCTTCTTAAAATTAAGCGGCTTTGGCGATGGCTTGGGCGCTAGCTGTTTTAGTGCACTTGAAAGTTTTAATAACTTTTCCGGCCATGGAGCTACGTCTAAACCTGCGGTTGCTTCGGTGCGCTGCACGTCACCTTGCTGAATTTTGGTTTGCAGTTCTTCAATAATGCCTATTAGCAATAAATGGTCTTCTGCAGGTAATTCTGCCAACGTTCTTTTACCAGCATCCGTAAATGGGCTAAGTAGCGAAAAATCGCAGACTTTATTGCTGCCTGTTTTAACAAATTTAGATAATGGGTAAACGCGCTTTTTATCAGGTGCGTGAAACTCGATGTCTAGCACACCTTTTCTGTCGTTTACTATTACAGAAAATGCATTCCAGTGTTTGTCACCGTGCTCAATTTGAGTAAAGCGAGCGGTTATGCGCTGTAAGTCTTTTTGATTTGCTCCGCCGGTTAGGGTTACACCGTCACTTAGCACTAGTTGTGGGAAGCGATCCTCTATTTTGCTCTTGAATTCACTAAGGGCTTTATTATCGGGTGACTCACCCTTTAGCTTTTGGTATTCAGAAAAATAAAACTCTAGCTCTTCTTGAAGCTGCATTATTTGTAACTGTAATAGTTCCTGTTCACTCATAGCGTTTTCTAACTCTTTCTTTAATGCCGGCGCATCTTCTTCTGAATTTAATAATTTTGCTTCTAGCTTTTTAACTACGTCTGCACTTGTATTTTTATGCTCTTTGTATTGTACGTAAATACTTTCTAGCTCTTCTTGCAATTGGCTTATTTGCAATACTAATAGCGCGTTTTCATCTTCTGCAGTCAGCAGTTTTTCATTTAGTGATTTAACCACCACAGGGTCTGGCTGTTTTGCCTTAGTAGCATTTTTTAATTGTTCATTCGCTGTTTCAGCGTTTATCAGTTGCTGCTGCACTTCTGTTAGCTTTGAAAAGGTTGCTTCTAATTCTTCTTGAAGCTGTTGAATTTGAAGCTGTAATAGCGCACTTTCTTCTGCGTTCTCTTTGTTTTCTTTTACCAGTTTTTGCTTTTCAGAATCAGCCTCAGACAACTTGCGGCTTATGTCGCTATACTTAACTTCTAAGTCAGCAATTCTAACTTTGCTATTTTCGGCATTAGCAAAAACGGCCTCTAGCTCTTCTTGCAGTTGCTGCGTTTGAAGCACTAAAAGCTCGTTTTCACTTTTTTGCTCACTATGTTCACCTACAAGAACTTTGTTTTCGCCTTTAGCTTGCGCTAGCTGTGAACTAATGTCGTTGTTCTGCTGTGTTAATTCTACAATAGCGCCTTGGTATTTTTTAGCTTCAGCTAATTTTTTTTCTAATTCGCTTTGAAGTTGCTGAGTTTGTTGTTTGCTTAACTCTACTTCTTCGCGCTGTTTTTCAAGTGCGTTTTCAATGCCTTCTTTTTCGCTAGTACTTTTACTTAATAGCGAATCTCTCTTCGCGATTTCATTTTTTGCATTGTTAAGGCTGTAAAACTGCTGCAAACTGAAGCTTGCCACTTGAGCCCAAGACTCTGGCGTTTCTCCCACGCTAAAACTTTCAAACTGCTGCAGTAGTTCATTTGTTTCAGCACTACCCTTTAGCGCACAACGCACAGCTTGGGTTAATGCCAACTGTTCTTTCGACAACGCCGAGTTACTTAGTAGCTTGATAGAGAATTGCTCACCCATTAAATACTGGTGTTGTTGTACTGCTTTGAAGTAATTGTTCCAGTTTTCTAACGCGTTCGTTAATTCCGTGTCTTTTACAGGTTTTCCTGCAAATAATGCTACCACGTAAGCTTCTGGTGACATTAACAATGCTGTAATGGCCTTCGCCTTAGCTATATCTTCACCCGCATACTTAATGGCAATACTTAGGTTTGGTGCTGGCGCACTAACTACGTTTTGAATGAAGCCGTCATTGCTGTTGTGCGCTTCCAACTCTTCAGACCAATCTAAGCTTTCGGCGAGCGCCCCTATTTGCTTGTGTTGTTTTTTTTCGTCACCCTGAATACCTGCATAAGTGAACAAGCTTTCATCAGGTGCAATAACTAACGTTTGATCCACTTAAAATTCCTTAACTATGCTCAGTAAAAGCAAACTTAAACCCGTGTAATCAGCCACTTTAATTTACAAAGCTCTGTATTGCATAGTACCAACGCTCTAGCGAATAATGAGGTACTTTGTTTTTGCAATCCGTTTTGTGTAATTTGTTTGCAATTGCTCGAGCTAATTCTGTTGTGTATGGTCTTAATTCTGGGCTGTCTACCTTAACAGACAATACTTTGCTTACTGTACTGTCTGCCGAAAAAAATACTGTGAAGGCTACAGGTTGTGCAGCCCCTTTAAGTTTTGCCGCACCACTTAGCGCCAATTCGTTATTTGATGTAGTGCTAGCATCAGTAGCTAACTTCTTAACTGCAATACTTATGTTTGCAATTAAAGAGGCACTGTTTAAAACTTCTTTTGTCTTTACCTCTGACAACCCAGCTATAAGCTTCTCTATAGCTTGGCACCACATTTCTATGCCGCCAGTATTCGCTTCTGTTGCGTTGCTTTCAAACGAAACCTGCTGCTTAGAAAATGCCATATGCAGTTGCATTAGTATCGTTATCAGGTCGCCTTGGTCGGTGGCTGAAAGTTTATAAAAGGCGTTATTTTCATTGCTTTCAGGCATTACTAACATATAGTCGGTAACGCCATTATTCCCGCTTATGACAAACTGATGTAACGGAAAATGGCGATGAGGCAATGGCCCATAGAACTCAACTTCCGTTCTATTTCCGCGCTTGTTTAATATGATAGGAAACTGCTTAGCCTCGCCTGAAGTAAGCACAATTCCGCTTACATTCATAATTAAACGGCTAACGTTCTCCTTAACAAAACCACCACTTATAATCACCTGGCAGTTTGAAGTGCTATCAGTTTTTTTAGCGGTAAACGATTTAACTTCTGAGTTGGGAAACGATGTATTATTTTCCCGTACTGAATCATTTTTTTGCGAAACATGCGTTTCTTCGCTTACGGTTTCATCTGAAAACACGCTTTGCTTTTCTTGCTCTTTAGACCAGTGCTTTTTTTTATGTTCAAGTTCATTAACGATGTCAAAAAAGGGTTTGGTATTCGCTTGCTCTACAATGCTCAGGCTACTTTCAAACTCACCACTCTCTACCATCTGATTAAACGACCATGGCCCAGTTAATCGCCATACATCATTGCTATTGCGCTCTTTTAAGTTTTGTAGAATGCGATTCCAAATCCATTCAAGTGCTGGATGACCGGCCCGACATCCGATAGCACCGTTCATAATACCGCCATGCCACTTTCTTACTAAAAGCAGTAAGTCGCTAGACAGTAAGGGTTGTATGGGCGCCTTACATTTAATACCGCAATCCACATAAAATCCGCCCATCTTAAGGCAATACGCCACGCGAAATATGTCAGACTGCATGGCAGGGAGTGCCGCTACTTTAAACAAGTTTTGTACATCGTTGTTGTAATGCTGGCCTATAAACGCACAGGCTTCTTCATACCCAAACAGCTTGTGTTCCATTGAAGGATTATGAACCTTCCATGTTTCTACTAATTCTGCAATATCTTTCGGTAATTCCGGGGTATTCCAGTACTGAACAATGGTATTAGGCGTCATACTTCGATCTTAAAAATTCTGCATTTTGTTCATAAATAGCGTAAAACTGGGCGACTAACTCTTTATTGGTAAACGTTGCCACTCCACCTAACTCTACATTAGGGCCATTTATTGATAACACGCTGGTACCTTTGGACTCACTTCTGCCAGTTTCGATACATTGTATACCAGGAGGAACAAGAGGAATTAGCTGATTTAGAGGTTCTAACTGCGCGTTTATAGCGTCATCACTTCCCCTTTCGCCCGCAATGCGTTCGCAAATTCGTTTTGCATATTCGATCAACAAAACAGAAGCAGGGTGATTGAATGTAAAGAAAGTTCTGGACTCTTTGCGGGTCGATTCTATGAAATCTGCAATTTTTATATCTACGGCTGCATCTCTAGCTTTCAGTTCATCAAGAGACGCTTTATCTTCTTTGCCATATTCTTGTTTGTTGTAAAAAGGATCTGATAGCCAGCCAACGACCTGCTGTTGACTTATACCTAGCAGCCAGCCATCTAAAATAGTTTTGTTATGGTACTCACCCAGCGGTCCTCTCAGTGTGGTTACTTCAGGGTGGCGAATGTACATCAAATCGGGGGTAAAACCGCTAAAATAAAGGTTTAAAATAGTATGGGTTTTATTGCCATATAAACGCTTTATTTCACTGGTGCGAATAAACTTACATGGGTAAGCGTCTGAAATCATTTGCGTAACAATGACATCGGCATCGTTTAGCGCGTCGCGGTATTCCGCCTCATCGCTGTCTTTCAATAAATGCACAATTGGCGTAGCTGTTACGCTTATGGTTGGTACAAGCTTCTCGATATAGTTAGCAAGGGGCCTAGCTTGGCAATTGCCAATAACAACTAATTTCATGCCACTGTCACCTTACTACACCCACACGACTTTATTCGTTGAAAAAATTTGATTGATAACACTATATAAACCGTTCTAACTTTGTAACCCTGTACCTTACCAATTAGTTAAGCGGTAGATCATCCATTTTCGTATTTTTTTCTAACGGTTTTCCAATATCTTTTGATGAAATATCATCTTGTGTAGCGAGATTTCCAGGCATGGTCATTTGTGGGTCGGGTGCTAAACTTGGAAACTCTTCGTCTAACTGGAGGGTTTCAGATTCAGGAGACATATAAGACAAGTCACCTTCTGGTGCTTCAGAAAACTGCATCTCGCGCTCTATTTCAGCAATAAGCTCAGGATCGGTTTCTAAGCCTAGTTTAGCGGCATCAGAATTATTATTTACGGGATTTAAGTCGTCGAGATTTGACTGTTGCGTTAGCGGGACGCTTTCGCTTTTGGTATTTTCAATTAGCGGAACCGAGGAATTATCTTTGTTTTCCAGTGGCTGCTCGACACTGTCATTTGGAAATAAATCAAAAAACAAAACGAAAAAAACTACAATTACAACAAAACCTGTTATAACGCTTAATGTCTTCATCGCTAATTCCTTTTTGGCCGAGCTAAAATCAATCAATTGATGCAACGTATTCTACCACTAAACAACAGGTATAACACCCTACGTTTGCTTAAACAGAGGCGATATGAAAAAAATATTCGTTCTTTTTTATAAAAAATCAATAAACCGCTGTTCTCTTACACTATGCATGTTCTTATTGTGTGCTTTTGCTGTTCAGTCTAAGGAAGTAAATGTTCTGCCTTCAGTAACTCAGCCCGCAAAAGGGGTTAACTTTTTCTATTTGAACGGTAGAGACCAGGAAGATTTTGTTCAAGTAGCTGAAAAACTTTTTTATGGTGATAACGCTTGTAAAGGCGTTCGGAACGACATAACTGAACGTTTTGACAATTCACTAAAAGCAATTAAAGCCGCTGGCTTTGAATGGGTTCGATTACTTGTTAGCAAAGATTTTTACAACATTTACGCCCCCCGCTGTGGTTTTAGTATGGACGAAATTTATCCTGTTTTAGCCGACAAACACCTATCTGTGCTTACAAAGCTCATTGAAAAAGTGGCAGCGCATGGTCTTAAAATTGAACTCGTACTTTCAGGAACGAAGTGGTTCGCAGACCCTGAAAATGATGTGAGGTTTTTCGAATCAATTTTGTTTGGTATACCACTTGAGCATGTTGATATGGTTATACTAGGGGGAGATGTTCAACCTTCTAATGCCAAGTACCAAGCTGATTGGCTTCTTCAGGTCTTACCCCATTTTTTAAACCATACACATACTGATTTAGCTTCTCAGAACTATTTATTCGATACGGTAACTTACCGCAACAAAGACCAAGCTTTAGCCTATGTTGAATGGGTTAGAAAACACTTCCCTCAGCTAGCTTATTTACCAGTTAACTTATACAACCGTACTCTTCCGCCTTCCAGTAGTTGGCGTGATTACTCGAATACACTCCAGGAGTTTATAGCTATCTACAAACAGGCAAACCTTCCTCTTTGGATAGATGAGTATGGTTTTAGGTTAAGCAACGAATCAGAAAGCATTCAGTATACGGAAGCCGACAGAGTTGCATATTTGAAAGGCTTTTATCATGCATTGTCGTGCGAAAACTCTATAACTGCTGCATATTTTATATGGACAGCAGGCAATGATCGTCACGTTTCATTCCCCGATAGAGATACAGACAGAACGCCTTTCGGTTTGTTTAGTGGTTATGAGAATAATAACCCTATCACTACACCAGCATGGGATGAGGTAGCTTCATTTAATACTACCCCGTCTTACTGCGAGCAATTTGTCGAAACAACACAATGAATACGTCACTTCAAAAAAGGAGTTAATACCGATTCATTAACTACTTTAGGGTTGTACGGCTGAGCATCGCCACTCGTAATGGCGTTCCCAGCCATTTCAACGAATGCTTCTATGGGGATATCAGCAGATGCTGAAAGCAGGCTTTGAACTTCATAGTTCCACCACTTCATTTCCACAAGTCTGTCGATTACATTTTGTGGGAACCGATAACGGATCGCCTTAGCGGGCACCCCCCCCATAATGGCGTAGGGAGGGACATCTCTCGTTATCAGTGCTTTCGCTGCAAGTATTGCCCCATCACCAATAGTTACTCCACGTGCAATTGTTACATCTTCACCTATCCAAACATCGTTCCCAATAGTCACGCCAAGCCCATTTTTAGGCTCATTGTTATTAACCTGAAAGTTTTCTATTTCTGGATAATCCCTGAAAAACTGAGCATTAGTAATTGCCTGACGATCGTAAGTGATATTGGCCGTTGTAAAGCGACTAATGGGATGATCTACCCCCATTACTGATACTCTGGCACCTATAGAACAATAACGGCCTATAACAGTATTTATAGGGAACACACTTCTTGTAAATGAAAAAGAGCCCATGGAAAATAAAAAACTACCATTGATGTAGTTACTATAAGGCTCAATACGGCCGTTAGAAGGAAATACAAGTTGGTCAGTAGGCCGAAATCTTCCTTGAACCTTGCAGTTGCCAAATGGGGTGAAGTAAACGCGATGCTCATTTAAATAGGCGAGTAGTTCATCGCTTACTGTAATTCTATGGATCACTTCTATTTCCTTTTTTACTTTATTCTTATGGGATTTAAAGCTGAATGTCTAACTGAATACTAATGAAAAATATGCATATAAGATAGGATTTAAGTACACAGAAATGCAAAAGCCACTTCCGTATAGAGAAGTGGCTTTTGTGTTTACTTGTAAAGTTTTGGAGTAAATTTTCTACGTATTACTTAGCCACCTGCCAAGTATTATCCGTTGGCCTTAATACTCCGCGACTTTTTACTGTAGTACCGTCCATCAAATGAACGATATTTCTAGTTGTGGTTTCATTTCTCCACATTAAGTCTGCTTTTCCATCACCATCATAATCACCTATGTTTCCGATTTGCCAGTTAAGATCTGCAACTTCATTGATAAGCGTGCTGGTGTCTATTTGGCCGTCTTTCATTAAGTAAACCCAGTTTCTTCCATCAGCCTGGTTTCTTAAGATAATATCTGCAGTTCCATCACCATCTATATCCCCTGTTCCAGCGATTTGCCAATTCGTGTTAGCTGTAATTAAGCTGTATTGACTGGAAATTTCGCCACCTTCCATAATCCAAATGTATATAAGGCCTGTGGTCGTTCTGCGCCAAATAATATCTTCGTCGCCATCACCATCCAGGTCACCCGTTGCTGCAACTTGGTAGTTAAGATCGGTAACCCATAACGAAGGTTTACTTTCACCAATACGGCCGTTTTCCATTAAGTAGAACCACGTATCTCCTCGTTCAACATTGCGCCACATGACATCGCCGACACCGTCGGCGTCAAAATCACCATTGCCTACCAACTGCCAGGTTTCAGCGGTAACGTAGTTAAGCACGTATCGGTCTTTGATGTTGGCCCCGTCCATTAGGTAAATAAAGTTTTTGCCCGTTTCACTATTACGCCAGAAAATGTCTGATTTACCGTCACCATCGTAGTCACCAAGGCCATCCATCGTCCATGTGTACTCTTGAACAACATTAATTGGTGTCGCTTCTGATATTTGCGTACCGTCCATAGCCCACAAGAAATTCCAACCTTTGTTGAAACTGCGCCATAGTAAGTCTGCATTACCATCACCATCTACATCAAACTTAGTAGGCTTGTAACGTGTTGGATCGAATGGGAATGCATCATCTTCATCGTTCACCCCATCGTTATCGTCATCGGGGTCAAGCAAATCGGAAATAAAGTCTCCATCGTTATCTGGTGGAGTACTAGCGCTATCAGATGGACTCGTATTATTGCTGAATTCATCCCAATTTGAATAACCATCTCCGTCAGCATCCCCACTACTGTCATCTAATAACCAGTTCATTGCACCTAAATATCTAATTTCCCACCAATCAGGAATATTATCCCCGTCGCTATCGTGATTAGATGCTGTTGTTACTAAAGTACCAGTTGGAATAACCGTAGATATGGCCTGCATAATAATTGGTGAAGACGTAGAACTTGCTGCGTAATTACCAATAAGTAACTTTCCAACGGGAAGGTTGGAACTCATCGATAGCACATAACTAATCGGAACTACGGCACCACTATTTTGGTTTCCTAGATCCCACCAGCCCCATTCGCCGCCATCACATGTACCTGAACACCCTCCCGACGTGGAGTTGTTCGGGTAAGCGCTATATTGAGGCGAGTTTGATGTAACTATTACTTCTGAAATTTGTGTAGGGCTGGTTACTTCCAAATCAAGGTTTACCGTGGCTGTCGATGCGCTGGTAACTGGTGAGGTATAGACATTTTGAACATCCAACACAAAGGGCACTTGGTTATGTATAGCGGTCACTAAGCTACTTCCAGTAATACTACTAATGTCGTCTTCACTGACTATTTCAGCTTCTACCTTTAACACTTCGCCGTTGGTTAATGTCGAGTTCGCTTTTAAATCAAAAGAAACACTGCCTGAATGACTAGCTTCTATAGTCCCCAAAGGCCAATACACCGCACTTCCCACCATTTCATGAACGCCGGTTGCGCTTTGATAACTATACCCATCCGGAATCATTACCTTCAACAGAGCATTAGGGTATGCAGAGGTGCTCGAATTACCAAAGCTAGCCTGAAAACTCTGTACCTCATTAGCTTTAATTACACTCCTTTGCGAGGACAGCACCATTTCTATTGGGGGTAAAGAAGTAATAATTGACTGCCTAGCTGCAACTTGTAAATTGCCAGACGCTTCGGTTACATATGCTATTACATCTAATGGCTCACCTGACACTGCGGTATTGGTGTAAAAAGGAATTGAAATCGTTCTAGACTCCCCAGCTTTTAAAGTGTCCAGAATCCAACGCCCACGCTCATGATAATCGCACACACCACTGCAACCGGCTGAGATTCCGGGAAAAGTTCGAGAATGATGCAACTGAAATCCTGTTTGGATATGCAGTTGAACATCAGAAATATCTAGAGCACCTTCATTTGCTACAACAAATTTTTGATAACTAATTAAACCTTGCTGATGTAACGTGCTCGCTCGTGATGCTTTGAGTGTTAACTTAATATCTTCTTTTATGACGATACTGTCTGTTGAGCGCTGAAGACGTTCAGCACTGTTATGAAGGGTGGCATCGACCGTGATCGCAGTCCCCTCTGTTAATTCAGTATCTACGTCAAAGTACGCATAGTACATGCCTCCATCACCAGGGTTTACGGTCCCTAAATTCCATTGTAACTGGCCGTTTTCAATAAACGCACCATCGCTCCCTGACACAAAAGTGAGGTTTTCTGGAATGGGTAGCTTCAGTATCATATCGGTATACGCATCACTACCTAACTGCCCGTACGTCATCTCGTAGCGTACTCGCTCACCCGCAGCGACTTGTTGCTTATCTGAAACAAGTGATAACTGAAGATCATTGTCGCTCTTCGCCACAAATGTTGGCTGCAGCGTTAAATTGTAAGACTCAGTTGCGTCATTCACATGCAGTTGAATTTCTAGCGGTTCACCTTTGGTAATTTGACTGTAGTAAATAGGAACAGTGATAAAACGAGATTCGCCTGCACCAATTACTGGAAAATTCCACCTCGCCCACTCAGCAGCATCACAGGCGCCGGAACACCCTGCAGTAATACCTGGCATGGGTAAAGTAAATCCTGTTCTAGAAGGCACCATCATTGAAATGTTCACATCGGAAATATTTAAAGTGCCATTATTAGCCAGTAATACTTTTACAAAGGTCAATTCAGACTGTTGGCTCATCTCATTTTGAATTGAAGCGGTAACATCTAGGTTTAGGGTCCCATCTACAACGACTGAATCTGTTGAGCGCTGAACCCAAGTATCATTTTCTAGTGTAGCCTCCACACTAACTACTTCACCATTTGCTAAAGGAGATGAGGGCGCAATTTCTACAAATCGCGTACTCCCGACAGAAGGGTTAACTGTTCCTAGATTCCATTCAACATTTGCGCCTACCACTGCCCCTCCATCACTACTTGAGACATAGTCAAAGCCTTCAGGAATTGAAAACAGGAGTTTCATTTGTGTATACGCGCTGGTAGCTTGGTTTCCCAGTGTTAGTTGATATTTAATAGATTCGTTGTTAGAAATAATGCCTTTGCTTGGCGAGATGACTAACTCCATTGTAGGTTCATTCGCCCGAATTACTGTGGCGCGCGTTCCTAGGCTATATTGGCCACTCCCTACAGTTACTTGGATTAGGCTCTCAATTGGCTCTCCCGAGTCTGAGTTTGAATTATAAATAGGTACCGTAACCACTCTTGACTCGCCGGCACCAATGGTACCTAATTCCCACCTTCCCCATTCTGCGGAATCGCAAGCGCCAGAACACCCACCGTTTATATATGGTATAGAATCGGTGTGCGCTGTTCCTGGGGCTAACATTGAGAAAACACTTACATCAGGAACGGCAACGCCACTATTGTTGCTAACAATATAGCGCATCATGCTATAAGAACCCGCTTGCCAAATATCATTATTGGCGCTAACAATTAAGCTTAACTGAGGTAGGTCACTGGTCACTACAGAGTCTTCCGATGTAGCAATCACGTTGGAACTATTGATAAAACTTGCACTTATTTCATCAATTTCCCCGTTTGATGAGGAAGCAGACTTTTTCAATGTAAAAAGATATTTATTACCAATATCTGAGTTTAGTGCAGGCAAATCCCACACGATTTTATTATTTGACACCACTCCGTTGTGTGAGGCAGACACAAAACTCATCCCCGCAGGAATATTCACTTCCATTGAAGGTGTTGCTATGCCGATATTCCCCACATTTCCGTATGATATTTCAAAATCTACCTCTTCATCTGAAGCTGCCACTTGGGATTTAGCTGCCACGTGAAGTGCTACCGAAGGTGTATTATTTATTGTAGACGTTTTTGTTATTTCTAATGAGCTAGACTGGCCGGAGTAAGTAACATTCGCTGTAAGAGTTCGCTCATCACCAGTTGACAAATTAGAGGAGTAAACTGGCAGCGTAACTACCTTAAAAGCGCCTGGCGCTATGTCGCCAAATTCCCATCGCGCAGTTTCATTGCTATCACAGGTCCCACTACACCCACCAGATTGATAAGGAAGTGCATCAGTAAAAAACGTATTCGCGCCAATATTAACGTGAAGTGTTACGTCAACTTTTGTTGACCCCGTATCGTTAGCAAGGATAATTTTGTGGTAAACATATCCACCGCTCGAGGCTTTGTCGGTCGTTTTCGTCACGCTCAATGTCATGCCACTAGCCATTGACGACATCAATAAAAGAATAGCGCTATATAAGAAAGTCGCTATAGATATTTTAGGTTTGTAGTTACCGCATTCCATGTGTCACCCGCCTTAATATTACATTTATTTTGCTTATTAATCAGGAAGTAAAGAGAAACTCAGCATGAAGCTTAACAACCTAAATAAGGTGTAGATTTCCCTTTCTAAAAAAGTGAGCGAATAACGACTAAAAATCCACCTGCTCACTATTCAAACAATACAGTTTTTGGTAACTTAAGGAATACGTAGTTAGCAGTACTTAACCGTAAATAAAGTTATTTAAGATTTTCTGAAACGCCAAAAAAGGATTTACGAATGGCTATAAGAAAGCGGGTTAGAGGTGTTATCGCGTCACGAAATAAGCTTGAAATAGCAATGCTAAATGCAGGTATCCGATCTCAATCTGAGCTTGCTCAGCTAATTGCGGAAAAAGAAAGTCTTAACTCTCCTCCAAAAGACCTAGTTAATAGAACATTTCGACAGAAACGGGTTTCCCATCAAACTATAACGCGCATTGCATCTGTTCTTGGCATATCGCCTCATTCGCTTTTTCTTACACAAGAAGAATTAGCTAGAGAAGAAGAGTTTAATCCAGCAATAAGCACCAGTGAAGTTACGCAAGCGGGGGCTTTAGAACCAAACAATGAAACTTCAGAAAACAATTTCGTTACGTCTGAAAGTCACGTAGATGAATCTACAAATAGTACGAACTTGAACCCTGGTATCGCTTCGGATGCTCCCCTCTCCCAGCGAAGCTCTGGAAAAATAAATTATGCCTATACTATTGCGTTTTTAACTATTTCAATTGCTATATTTGCTTCAGTTAAATTTTTTGACAATGAGTACAACGCAGGTTCAGAGAAAGTATCACCATTACTAGCAGTGCATTCATTAATGGTGATTAAAGGAGATAACGCGTTAGCAAAGGCTGTTGCTACAAGCTTAATGAGCAAGCTAAACAAAGACTTCTCTGTTTCCTCTGCCTCTATTTCAGATATTGCTGCGACAGAATCGCCCTACTCTCTCTCTGAGAGTTATGACGTCGACTTAGTTATATCGCTTGAGTTACTAGAAAAAGGAATATTTAAGGGGCTATTGGCATACGCTTATACAAGCTCAAGTAAAACGTTACTCACATCAATTCTGGACAGTGAAGCCATCTTGACTAAGAAGAAGGTTAGTGAGTCAGCAACTAAAATAGAAAGGGCTTTGGAACAGTATTTATCAACGCCTAATTACATCTACCAAGGCCTGAAGGAACGTGAAGCAAAAAATTATATTTCCAGTCAAGTCCTTCTTCACAAGGGTCTTAATGAAGAAAATGTCAACGCAGCCTTAGAAAAGGTATACCTAGTATTAGCGACAGCGCCAGCCAACCCCTTGGCACTTGCCCAGCTTTGTAACCTTTATGCGCAAAAAATGTATTTAACTGCCGATCGTAACTACTTGTCACACGCAAATAATGCCTGCGAAAAAGCAAGTAAAGTGGCTGGAGACAAGTCTGAAGTTTTATTTTCATTGGCTCAGAAAAATCGCAGAGAAGACGAAATAGATAAATCTATAAGCTATTACAAGGAAGCTTTAAAAAGAAGCCCAAATTATTCCGCAGCATATATTGGTTTGACAGAAAGCTATTTGAAACAATTTTTAGTGAGCAAGAGTACTGAAGCGATAGCGATGGCGAAAGAAAGTATTTCTAAAGCAGGTGAGTTAGCTCCTAACGACTGGATGATTCCATTTATTGAAGCCCGCTTACATTATTACGAAGGAAATACTCAACTTGCTTTGAAGAAATTTGAAGAGAGCAAAGAAATTGAAGTTACCCAGAATGTTTTGGGCAACTTAGGCAGTATCTATTTTTGTAATGGCCAAATTGAAGCGGCTTTTCAAAACTATAAAACAATGGAGCGGGAGTTTGGAGCTTCCAATATTTCAAATCATTTATTAGCAACCGCTAGTTTCTATATGCAAGATTTTGAAGAAGCCATTTATTATAACTTAGAAAGCCTTGATGCTATGGCTGAATCAAATAGTGACGGGCTTTATCCAATTTGGATAAATTTAGGTGACTCATATTTAGCTTCTAACTTAGAAGAGAAGGCAAGAGATGCATACCAGCAAGCTGCGAAGATTTCTGAACGGTCTAACCAAAGTACAACTTTAAAGGTGGATCAACTGTATGTATATCTGCAAATTTCCCGAATAAACAATTCGTTTGAAACCAGCTCTGTAAAAATGGGAATTCGTGAGGAGCTTACTAAAATTGACAACCAAATTTCAGATCCTGGAGCAAAGTTTCGTGCAATGGTTATTTGGGCTTTCCTCGGAGAGAAAGAAAGAGCGCGGAGTATACAGGAGATACTCACAGCGCAATGTAGAGGTCTAGCTCAATATCCAGGTGTTGAGAGTATTTTGAATTGATCCAATAGGATACGTAAGCCGCTTTCTCCATATCTCGTTTCGTTGTCATATTGATAACTACTTCTATAGAAAGAAAAAAGAGAGCATTTGCTCTCTTTTTTTAACTTACTTAGCGACTTGCCAATTGTTGTCTGTTGGCCTTAATACTCCACGATCTTTTATAGTGGTATTGTCCATTAAGTGAATAATATTCCGTGAAGTCACTTCATTTCTCCATAGGAAGTCGTCTTTTCCATCGCCGTCATAATCGCCAATGTTAGCAATTTTCCAATTAAGGTCAGCAACTTCGTTGATAAAGCTACTTGCGCTCACCATCCCATCATTCATGAAATAAGCCCAGTTTCTACCATCAACGTTGTTTCTCATGATGATATCGTCAGTGCCATCTCCATTTAAGTCTCCTGTACCTGCAATATTCCAATTTGTATTTACAGTGTTGAGAGTATATCTATCTGCTATGTCGCCGTGCTCCATTAGCCAAACGTAATTTACACCCGTTGCACTATGGCGCCACAAAATATCATCGTCGCCGTCACCATCTAGGTCACCCGTTGCTGCAATTTCATAGTTAAGATCGGTTACCCATAATGAAGGTTGACTAACGCCGATGAACCCGTTGTTCATCATATAAAACCAAGTATCACCACGGTTTACATTACGCCACAGTACATCACCCGTCCCGTCCCCATTAAAGTCGCCGCTACCAGCTAACTCCCAAACGCCTGCAGTGACGTAATTTAATGCATAGCGATCTTTGATATTTGCGCCATCCATTAGATAAATGAAGTTTTTCCCAGTGTCACTGTTGCGCCAAAATATATCTGACTTACCATCTCCGTCGTAATCTCCCTGTCCTTCCATTCTCCAGGTGTATTCTTGCACTACATTGATAGGTGTTGCATCAGAAAGTTGAGTTCCGTCCATTGTCCATAGGAAGTTCCAACCTTTTGCAAAGCTACGCCATAATAGGTCAGACTTACCGTCGCCATTTACGTCATTTATGGCTGCATATCCAAGCGGTGTAGGGTCTGCAAGATCAACAATACCATCACCGTCGTCATCATTATCAGCATTATTCCCAATACCATCTCCATCTGTATCAAGCCACTCCAATGGATTGTGAGGGAATGCATCTAGGCTATCTGGAACACCATCGTTATCATCATCAAGATCGCTGTTATTACCAATGCCGTCTCCATCTGTATCTAACCACTCAAACCCATCATTTGGAAAAGCGTCAATACTGTCTGCAACACCATCGCCGTCAGAGTCGGTACTGTTGTCTATGCCTGGGATAGCTATATTGTCGACCCAAGCTGTATCCTGACCGTTTGAAACCGAACCGTCTTTAGTGAACTCCCATTTGAAAGTATGAGTTCCATTAGTAACTGGATATACAGCGGTTTCGGTGTCCCGCGAACCAGACCACTGTGCTTGGAATACATCATCGATATAAAATCTCAGTATGTCAAAGTTTCCTTCTGAATCCACTTTCACGTCAAAGCTCATATCTCCGTCTGTGCTTTGCAGCGTCAGTTCTGCAGTTGACATTTCATAATTGTCTAACGCTTCGGGTACTTTCATACTGTACGAGCCTTCGATCGGCTCTATATCGCTTACTTCCCAGTTTTCGTCACCACTAAGAGTAAATACGCTCAAAGAAGCATCTCCAGATTCGAAACCTATCGAATTAGATGCTGGTGCTGCACAGCTTAAAAAGCTACGTTGTGAACTGGAAATTGCACGTCCTTGGACCACCGTATTGATTACCGCAGTGTGCTCCATCTGATCTGCAAATATATCAGCGAATGTGATTAAGTACTGACTCTGTAAAACGTCAGACAGTGTTGAATAAATACTAGCTAAGTCACTATTATCAGGTGCGTAGTAATAAATACCATAGGTTCTGTTTGCCAGCTCTTGCAACACGGTTGCATCAGCCTGACCTAAACCTATGGTGAACACAGGTATATCCTGTTGGTTAGAATTAGCAATTACAGAGTCGAGGGTAGCACCACTAACAGTATCGTCGCCATCAGTAAGTACGATAATAGCCTTTCGACCAGTTGCTCCGGCAATGTCGTTCAAAGCCGTATCTATAGCATCGTACAACGCCGTAGCACCATGGTTGCTATACTGCGCATCAATAGCAGCAGAGAGTAGCGCGCCATCCGCTGTAAGTGATTGTACAATGCTTGGTTGGTCTGAAAACTTAACAATCACCCCTTCGTCAAGGTCGGCCTTATTGTCGATGATAAGTTTGGCCGCCGTTTGCATGCTATCTATATCGTTGGCGGACATGGATGCACTATAGTCCATAACAATAGCAAAGGTCGTTTTTGAGGTGGCTGATTGCACTTGTGTAACACTGCTAATGTCGGACGCAGTTCCATCAAGGTATAAATCAAAACTATTGATACCTAAACCATCTAAAGGAACACCATTTTGATCGTAGACACTCACTACGGCTTCAAGCAATGGACACTGGTATTCTACAATCTGGTTAATACCAGTATTGTAATCGCGACAGCTGTCGTAAGTAGAAGAAACAGAACCAAATTGTAAATCGTCAGTAACGCTCACTTCGATATTATTATCTGAAGTCCCACTGGTAGGATCCGTAAATGTGACTACATACTGACTTTGAATACTTGTAACTATAGTCTGGTAGATATCTTCTAGCTCTGTTGACGTTGGAGAATAGTAACTTAAGCCTCCCGTCCGTGATGCCAAAGTGTTCATGGCGTCCCTGTCCCCAGAGCCAAGAGTAACGGTATATATAACGATACCAAGTTGATTCGCATAATCTACTACTTCATCTATGTTGAAAGATGAATTGTTGTCAGAACCATCAGACATCGCCACAACTACTTGCCTACCAGATTGACCTGATACATTCGACAAGGCTTGGTAGACACTGTCATATAACGCGGTTTGACCCCCTTCTCCCGAATATCCCTCGGGTATAGTGCTCATTGCCAAGGCAAGGTCATCTGTAAAAGGCAACATTACATCCACATTACTAGAAAATTTTATGATGCTAGCCTGATCACCCAGCTGCATGTAAGAAACAAACTGAGAGGCTGCAGTTTCCATTGAGGTAATATCATCAGAGCCCATTGAACCACTGTAGTCTAAAGTAAAAGCAACGTTTAAAACTGATGAACGCACATCGGAAACCAAATTAACGGTGTTCACATCGACCGGACTACCATTAACGGTGATACCAAAATCGTCAGCCGTGAGCCCTGATATATTGTTGCGATAAGAATCTAGCACCGTTACTGTCATTTCCATTTCAGGACATTGTCCGGTGGTATTGATATTTGTAAGGAAAGGCGTTAAAGAAGCTGTAACTTGTCCAGAAGCATCGCCCGCTAAGCCTGTATTTTTAACATTGCCATACTCTTTAGGCCAAGCAGACTGAGCGAGTGACGTTGATGTTTCAAAAGCAATTAACTCATCGTTGTCATTACCTACATATAGCGTGCCGTCAGAAACTAAAGTACCAGATGCATCAAAATCGGAAAAACTATCGTCGGCGCTCCACAGCAGCTGCCCTGTGCTCGACAGAGCATAAAAAACATCGTCTCTGCTGCCAAAATAAATAGAGTCATCGGCCCCTATAACTGGGGTCGTATAAATACTACCATTAGTTGCATAAACCCAGTTGATACTGCCTGATGAAGAAACAGAGTAAAGGTTACGGTCTTCTGAACCAAAAATAATATTACCTGCACTATCTACAGCTGCCGAAGATTCAATATCGTCGTTGGTTTCGAACACCCATTTTGGCGTGCCGTCTGAATTAAAGGCATACATTTTATTGTCAGTTGAGCCAACATACACCGTACCTATCGCATCAATACTGGGAGAACTATAGTTATAACCACCTGTTTCGACTTGCCACTTTAAAGAACCGTCTGGGTTTAAGGCATAGATATCGCGGTACTCTGACGCAGCATATATAGTACCGTCAGCAGCAACGGCTGCGCCCGATGAAAAATCAGATCCCCCTTGAAAAACCCACTTTTGTGTTCCGTCAGGGTTTACAGCATAAAATTTATTGTCGTCAGAACCTATATAGATAGTGCCGTCTTGGCCAAGAGCTGGGGTAGAATAAATATTCCCTCCCGTAGTAAACGTCCATTGCAAAGAGCCATCTGAATTGATGGCATATAATGAGTCGTCTGATGAGCCAATATATACAGTACCATCTTGTCCAATTACAGGCGAAGAACCGTAGTTGTTATTGGTATCATAAGTCCATAGATGTGAGCCGTTGATAGAGTATGCCATTAGCCCGTCGTAAATTGTGCCTATGTAAATCGTACCATCTTCATTGACAGCCGGCACGGTTGCAACGTCACCTGCATTTAAATCGATAGACCATTTAAGATCTCCCGGTCCTGCGTTTGCAAAATTGGACAATAGGCACACCATTGCCATTAGTCCAACGCAAAAGTAACTACAAAGTTTCTTCACCTCTACATCCTTATATTAATCAATAACTATGGTTTTATTTGAATTATAATTTGGTACATCAATAGATACGACACTGCTATTAACAACATATTGGCTGTTCAGAACCTGCCTTTGACCATCGTTTTCTTGCCATACTCTAGGTCTGCTTACGTGGCTGGTTGTGCCATTACTTGCTGTAACTAGAAGATTACCTTCACTATCCATCGTTACCGTTGAAGATTCGGAAAAGCGCATTTCTATGTCGCTTATATTTCCGTGTGGCGATACATGAAAGTCATAATCAATTTTGCCCCCATCAACGTATTCAACAACATCTATGCCGGGATATACATTTTTTGTTCGCTTAAAACCATAATTAAGCAACGAAGGGGATTGCTGAGCAATTTTGGCGGTTGTGTCTATTTCAGCATCTTTATTGGCATTCAATAACTGCACTTTAAAACGCGATTGGTTATTGCCACTGCGAGAGGTAGAGGTAAAGAAGTTGGTGGCGGGTGTCTCGTCGGATTCTAATTGTTCTTCTTCTAACCTACTTTCTTGAGGTTCGGGAATGACCTCTGTAGAAGAGCTGACGGTTTGTCGCGAGGAGTAACTTCCAGTCTCAGTGCTTGACGGCTGTGCATCGGTATGAGACTCAGAATATGAATCTTGGTGTGGGTTGTTGCTTGCCTCGCTGCCGATAAAATAAAAACCGCCACCCACAATGCTAGCAATAACTATCCCTGATATAAATGAAAAATGCTTCATTCACGGAGTTCCTTTCCTTAAATTAGTGTTGAAAATTAACACAAAAAATAAAATAAAAAAAGGTGGTTATTAACCACCTTCTTCATTATTTATGAGTGGACGAACTTACTTAGCTACTTGCCAAGTATCATCCGTTGGTCTTAATACACCCCGAGCTTTAACTGAAGTTCCATCCATTAGGTGGATAATATTGCGGGCCGTGTTCTCATTTCTCCATAAGAAATCAACCTTTCCATCGCCGTCATAATCCCCAACATTGCCAATCTGCCAATTCAAGTCGGCGACTTGGTTAATAAGGCTACTCGTCCCTATCTGCCCATTCTCCATTATGTACGCCCAGTTTCGGCCATCTAACTGATTGCGCAAAATGATATCGTCGGTTCCATCTCCATTCAAATCACCTGCCCCAACAATGCGCCAGTCTGTATTTATGATATTTAGGCTATAGCGGCTAGCGATTTCACCATTTACCATTAGCCAAATATAATTCCGACCAGTCCCATTGTGCCGCCAAATTATGTCATCTGAGCCGTCACCGTTTACATCGCCCGTCGCTGCGACTTTAAAGTCTAAATCGGTTACCCATAAAGAGGGTTGGCTGATATCAATCAGGCCATCTTTCATCATGTAGAACCAGGTGTCTCCTCGCTCTACATTTCGCCACATGACATCGCCAATACCATCGCTATTAAAGTCTCCGTTGCCTACCAACTCCCATCTATCTGCCGTAACTATGTTCAGTGCATATCGACTTTTGATATTGGCTCCGTCCATCAGATACACAAAGTTCATGCCTGAGGCACTATTTCTCCAAAGAATGTCCGATTTACCGTCACCGTCGTAATCGCCAAGACCGTCCATCGTCCATGTGTATTCCTGAACTACGTTAATAGGAGTAGCAGTTGAAGTTTGTGCACCATCCATCGTCCACAAAAAGTTCCAACCTTTGTCAAAACTGCGCCATAGCAAATCTGATTTACCGTCTGCATTTAGATCGTTTACTGGCGTGTAGGTTCTCAGTTCTTGCGCAGACCAATTAGCAGAATTAAATGGAATGTCACCGTCTCGGTAGTCACCTCCAAGCTGTGGAATACCGGCCCAAGCCCATGTAATGCAGTTGCCTTGCTGATCAGGAGTAATACAAGCTAATGAAACGAAATCCAAGTATGGGGAAATTAAAAAACCACCATCTAACCCAAACGAACAATCACCTCCGTTATCGGTGAATGTGAAACCTTGCACGCACACCCAAAAGTCCAAAATATCGCCAGATAGACTCATTCTGGCTGCATGTGATGGATTTGCTGCCCTAATTGAAAGGTCATCAGTTATCGAGTAATCGTTACCTCCCAGCGAAGCACTTACAACATTAGTAATTATCACAGTGTCGTTATCATCAAGTAACGTTCCTTCTACTACAGCGGTGAGTTCATGACCTGCCGTACCGCGAGTATTTGCATCAAACGTATAGGAGAATGAGAAAAGCTGCATTGAAGAATTCGTTCTTAAAGCATCCAGTGGAAAATCGTCGGCGATATCAGGAACACCGTCACCGTCCGAATCAGCGTTTGTTGGATTGGTTCCTAATACAAACTCTTCAAGGTTAGTCAATCCATCGTTGTCTGCATCTTGGTTAGCATCGTTGCTATTTAAGTGATCTAGGCCATAACTTTCTTCGAAAAAGTCCTCCATACCATCGTTATCATCGTCGTTATCATCAGAGTCCGATACCCCATCACCGTCATTATCACCGTTAAATCCACCGGCGGCGTACGCACTTTTATATTGACTTAGGTCAACTAATTCTAAATAGTTAATTCGAGGGGCTATCAGAACACCATCTACAGCACTAAATTCATCTTCCCAGGTACTATATTCCAAGACGAACGTCTGCCCATTATCATTGGTTGTAAGCGGGATCCAGTTCCGTTCTCGAATGGTACCATTAGCATCGTAGTTTAAAGAAACCACCCCATTTGACATACTCCACGTCCAATCCGGCGATCCCATTCTAATTACATCATTATTGCAACTAATTCCACGATTCATAGTGCCGTTGCTGCTGAATGAATAAGCGAATAACATATCGCAAATAGGCCAACCTCTATCATTCACATTCGCTTCGATACGACCATTAATATTTGCTGAATAAACAAAAGGAAAGTTTGATGTTAGACTTTCTCCGAAATATTCAGCGCTACCATCTATCGCTACTAACTCACGAGTATATCTGTAGTTTTCACCGTCTGCGCTTACTTCTACCAATACAGTCCATAGTGAATCGTTTACTTTTTGGATTGGAGTAATGTTAAACACAACACCGTTCATACTTATCAAAATCTCATCACTTTTCAGTTCAGAGGTATATGAGTCGTCAAGAATCTGACTTACTGATGTTGTGGGAGTGCTGGATAACATGAAAACATCATGAACTATAAAGTTTCCGGTTCCATTAAAGGCAGTTTCGATTTCATCAACCACAGGGACGGCAGCACTAACGCCGTCTAGACCGTCAAACGTAATTCCTCGGCTTTCTATTCCAAATTCAAAACGAACATCACCTACTGTTGTTGTAAAAGTAGAAATTTCAGTTTCACCTTGCCAGCCCCCAGTGATTCCATCGACAACGTAGTCTGGAATATAGAGTATGTCCTCTACGGTAACGGTAGCGGTAGCATCAAAGTAACCATCACTTGCATTAACAAGTTCATATTCAACATTGTCGGTTACTACCGTCAATTGCAACTGCGTAGTTGAGAAAATTAAACCTTGCTCTGAAGCAGCAATCATCTGATCTGCAACTAAATCTCCCCATTGATTGCGGAACGTATCACTGTAAACATCGTACATTGGAAAAGAAGTGCTTCCGTGAGATTTATCTGGATAAGTTTGAGTGAGCCTGGTTCCGCCTGCGGAAAATATGAGGTCGTAAGACGGCGATATTTGCAATCCATAGTCAGAATAACTCCATGAACCAGAGTCTGACTTAGCGATTATACCATTTACGATAATCCCATAATCATTAAGCGTACTTTTTTCTACTGCAAGCATTAGCGATTCGTTATCTAATAGCTCTTGAAAATTTTGGTAAGTTGCAGCACTGAGGCCGGTGGAAAGTAAAACAAGAGCTAGTAAAAAGCATCGAGTTAATATCATGTTGATGATATTCATAAGGCATCCTTGTCCCTAAATAAAAACTTAATTAAACATTAGTTCATAGTAAACTAGAATAATCTGGTGAAATTTTCAACAACACTGATTAATTTTTTCTTATGCGCAATTTACTAAGCAGATTTTACGTATTAGAGGGAGCTATTCCATTTTTGCCTTTTGCGTAGTTAAATTAGGAAACTATTTTTAACCTAGAATACGATAGCCGGAAAAAAAGCAGAGGAACAGATAATAAAAAGCCACTCCAATTTTAAAGAGTGGCTGTCAAAGGTTTAGTTAAAATAACGAATGATTAAGTTCTATTAATCATTCTGGATAGAGGTGAATACCCCAACAGATTCAAAGATTTTTCTCATTTTCTTCACCCCGTTCTGATAAGAAAAATTCTCTCTAGCCAATATTTTGCTGTTTTCACTGAATTGCTTCCACAATTCCTCGTCATCATAGAGTTTGATGATGGCCTCTACCCACTCATCAGCATCATTCGCAATAAGTGTATTAATTCCATTTGTCAGGCCAGTACCTTCCGCCGCTATGTCAGTAAGTATAGTTGGTGTCGCGTATGCTAAAGCATCTAATACCTTACCTTTTATGCCAGCACCTGAGAGTAGCGGGGCAATAAATATTTTATGGTTGTGATACACACCATCTAAGGTTTCTGCAAACCCTTTTACATTAACGTTTTCACTCTCGAACCCATTAAAGTGCTCTGGCATTTTACTTCCGTAAATGTAGAACCTAATGTCGGGACGTTGGGCTTTAAGTTTCGGCATGACTTCTTGAACCATATACTCGACAGCTTCACTGTTCGGCGTATGATTATATCCACCAAGAAAAGCAATACCCTCTCGCTCTTCAAACATCGGACCAGTATCCTTCGGCTCAACAATCCAAGGAGTAACATGCATGTTCGCGTCTTGCGCTATGTGACTAGAGATTACTGCTTGTTCTGTAGTGTTGTAGGTTAAAACAGCGTCAACCTTTTTACATACCTCTAACTCTTCGTCTCTAGTCAGCAAGGCCTGCTCCATTGCTTCTTCATCATTTTTCACTAAAGCTGCACGAATTTCTCTTAAAAAATGGAGGTCTGCATTATTGAATAGAATTGACTTGCCTGCTTCTTTAATGATGTCAACGTACTTTTGTGCAACGTCATAACGTGTGATATAGACTGCATCCATTTCACCCAGTCGGCGTTGTAAAACATCGTCCAGCGAGTAGTAAAAAGGCACATACAATACCTCTACGCCCATATTCTGTAACACTCTGGTGTACTTACCCATTGGTGCTAAGTTTGCCGGTACAAAAGTTACTTTAAAGCCTAACGCCAGCATCATTTTTATTTCCTGCAGCGCCGCATGACTACCAGCATCCATACCGAGCATGGGTGTTGCATAATCAATTACTAATATACGCTGCTCGACATTCCTGTCTTTTTCAAGATGCATACTATTTAGCGCTGGTTTTGAGCCCTGTTTATAAGCGTTAAACCATTTTCTTCTGAACGTCGCTTCATTTATTACTTGGTACTGCTTTAATCCTTTAGTTACATCAGTGCCATGAGACTGTCCTTCAAAATGTATGACTTCTGAATGAGGTACATAAAGAACCTTATAACCCGCTTCTCGCACTTTAAACGAGAGGTCTGTATCTTCGTAATAGCAAGGCACATATTCTTCACTGAACTTGCCCACTGCCTCCCACACTGACTTGGTTACACACATGGCTGCTCCAGTCACGTAATCGACTTGACGCACATAGTTCCAAGCAGGGTCAAATGGGTTCCCATCTCGACCGGCATTCCAAGGTTCACCCGTTGCCCATACTATTCCACCAGCTTCCTGTAAGGTACCGTCTAGGTTTAGCAACTTGGAACCCGTTAACCCTACACGCTCATCTGATTGATGTTGTGCAACTAGTTCGTCAAGCCAGTAACTTTTCACTTCGGTGTCATTATTCAAGAAAACGATATAGTCTCCCTTAGCCACTTCTGATGCTTTGTTGCAACTCTTAAGGAAGCGCAGATTTTCTGCGTTTCTAGATATCACCAAGTTACCAATTATTTCTTCAGCTTTCTGTGTTTCATCGGTAGAGCAATCATCGGCTAAGATAACTTCATAGGAGGTCTTGTTATAAGCAAGAAGAATCGAGGCTATACAATGATATGTGAGCTCAAACTTGTTATACGCAGGAATTATTATTGATACTTCGGGCTTTTGAGATTTTGGCAGTGAAAATGAAGGAAATACTTTTCTCCCTTGATACCCCTCAACGACTACACTGTGAGCGGTAGATAAGTTTTCGGTATCTTTTAATCGACTTGCGTCATTTAATTGGAGCGTAAGAGACTCATAGCGCCCATCCGCGCTTGCGGGCTTTGATATATAGTGTGGCTCTTTTCTACTGTGGTTCAAAAACTCCCAAGGCGTTAAAACGGGATCCCCTTTAATTTCTAGCTTTCCATAGCTTGCAACCTCTCCTTTTACATGCACATTTATAACATGGTAGGCATTGTCTAAATATTTGGCTGGTATCCATATATGAGCGGGCTGAATCTTCTTATTATTAATAAAATCGTAGGTCCCAATTATGTCTTTACCTACGCTAAACGTAAGCTCTTTACTCTCTTCGCCATTACTGTAACTGTATATCAAAAACGAAAGTTTGTTATCCAACAAATTTTCAACTACAACGTTAGCGGAGGGGTCTACGTTTTCAATTTCGAAGCGGGACCTCGCGACGACCATCTCAGTTTGCTTACATTTAATAACAATTGATCGACCTGACTCCATTAGTAAGGTATTAATTTCAAAAGAGAACGCATGATTACCTTTATTAATCCCACCGGCCTCAAGGTCTTTGCGATATAGATCAGCTATACCCTCACCTAAAAGTACGCCATGGTCATCATATACTGCTAACTCGACTGGAGATTCATCGCCAACCTTCGCTGCCCATCCTTGTAACACGCCGCCTTCAAAACGGTCTATATGGCCTTTCAAGGTCGATTTTAGGTCCGACATACAATTCCTCAACTTCCTCTGAGCACAAATAAAACTAGATGTGATCCATATTAATTTTAGCCAATATTACCTGATATCTGAAAGTTCTCAATCTAAGTGCTATTAAGCCTATCTCAGCAAAACTAAACCCATAAATTTTTATCAAGATTTTGCACGAATAAACACGGTTGTAGTAATATTGCGTTTTCATTGTCGTTTGATGACATTGCTCACATGGAGAAGTAAGTGCTTAACGTTTTCAAAAAAAATAAAGGTGACATAACAGAAGCCTTAATAAAAAATACAATAGAAAGCGAATTTAACGCTGAATTCTACGCTCAAAAATACACTTTTCTAGAGACCAACGACCACCTTTCCCATTTCGTGACAGAAGGTTGGAAAGAAGGACTAGACCCTTGTGAGTGGTTCTCTACTAGTAAATATTTACAGGCATATCCTGATGTAGCGGCGTCTGGCGTTAATCCATTTTTTCATTATTTACACTACGGAAAAGCCGAAGGAAGAAACGAAGGATTAGTTGGCGGGACTGGCGATGCTAGCTTACGATCGCTAGTTAAAACATCAAATCAAGCCGACGAAGACTACCATAGCTCTAAGTACTTTAAAGAAGCTAGCAACATCCTTGGAACTGAACTCGAATTTACCGCTGAACAGTTTGAACGCTTTGCCAATTGGACCAAAGTCGTTCCAAAGGCAGCTGGTCCCCACCCTAACGTTAAAGCATTTTTAGATTCTGCATCAGCTACAGGAAGTGGTTGTGAAGCGATAACATCAGGATGGATTATCCGAAAAAAAGACTCGTTTGTTTGGTTTGAAACTAATCAAGGACAAATACTTCCAATACGTTCAGCGTTCTTTCAATATCGCCAAGATGTTTACGATGCATTTGAAGACGAGATGACTGAAGCTCTCCCACTTACAGGATTTGTTCAAGCATTAACAGCTTGTGATCCTGGAACCCTTTTAAGAATTTACGCACTTTCCTCTGAGGGTGCCCACGAGGTCGCGCAGTGTAAGGTCGAACGCATTGATTCTGCACCTAAAAAACTCGCGGAATACTTTGCTTCTATCAATACGCCGTTATCTGAACTGCCTAACCGTATAACTAAAATAGATGAACCTTTGATATCCAGTGCCATTGCTCAAAAAAACAAAGCAATAGCCGCCATGCCACATGAGGTTTATAGTTTTGGTGAGTGTACCAACCCTGAAACGAGTATAATAATTCCTTTATATGGCAGAGTAGACTTTGTTGAAGCGCAAATGCAGTGCTTCTCTCAAGATTTTTTTGTACAAAACCATTGTGAGCTAATCTACGTTATAGACGACCCTTCTTTAGTTGAACCCTTCAAGAAGTTATCTAGCGACATCTATGCGCTATACGGTATTCCGTTCAAAGTTGTTTGGGGCGGCTTAAACAGAGGCTTTTCCGGCGCCAATAATTTAGGCGTGGAATACGCGACAGCTCACTACCTACTATTCCTAAATAGCGATGCGTTCCCAACAAACCCTGGCTGGGTTGAACAACTCACTGATGTGTTAAATAGCAATTCAGATTATGGTGTGGTTTCGCCTAGGCTCTTATTTGCTGATGGTTCAATTCAACATGCAGGTATGGTATTCGTGTATCGGAATGAATTGTCAATATGGACTAACCATCACCCCAATATGGGTATTGACCCAAGCTTAGACCCGCATTCTGAACCCACTATTGTTCCGGCGGTAACTGGCGCATGTATGTTAATGACGCGTTCGCTTTTCGATTCTATCGCCGGTTGGGATAATGGGTATTTGATTGGTGATTTCGAAGATTCTGATCTGTGCTTTAAAATTAGAGAAAAAGGCAAACACTGCATATATGTGCCAACGGTTGAATTGACTCATTTAGAACGCCAGTCATTCAACTTAACGGGCGCTCCCGATTTTAGGACCAAAGTGGTAATATATAACGCTACTCGCCATCAGAACAAATGGTCTTCATTACTTAAGCAAAGCGTTAGTAACGGTTAAAAGGAAGCAACTAAGCACATGAAACAAAGAATTTTAGTCGTATCTCATGGTCATCCAGATTTTAGTTTGGGTGGTGCTGAAATTGCAGCTTATAACTTGTTTGAAGCATTCAAGAAAAATGAAGATGTTGAAGACACATGGTTTTTGGCTCGCGCTGATCGCGGTCGCGGCATTACTGGGCAAATTCACAAACGTCGTGACAATGAGTACTTGTGGGAACAGGGCATCGCTGACTGGCATTTAATGAAGTCTGCGCACCAAGAGTCGGTAACAACGTGGTTTGTGGATTTACTAAAGTCGTTGAAACCGACGGTCGTACACATTCATCATTATGCGCACATTGGGCTTGAGTTCATACGAGCAATAAAAAAGTATGATAGCAACATCAAAGTTTATTTAACCCTTCACGAATACATGGCTATATGTAAACACAATGGCCAAATGGTGAAAACGGGTAAAGAAATGAAATTGTGCAGTAGCGAAAGTTACGATGAGTGCAGAGGCTGCTTTCCAGAAAATACAGCTGAAGACTTTTGGCTTCGTAAGCATCATTTCAAGTCTGCATTTGATCTTGCCGACGGCTTTATTTCCCCTTCTGAGTTCTTGCGCCAACGTTATATCAATTGGGGGATTAACGAAGACCATATAGTGGTCATCGAAAATGGCCAAACTGACTTACCACCTTTAGCACCTCGCCCAATCGCAGAGAACGAAACTAGAAATAGATTTGGCTACTTTGGGCAAGTTAATCCGTATAAAGGGATAGATATTCTTTTAGAAGCGCTTCGGAGCATGACAAAAGAAGAAAGAAAGCAGGTCCTTGTTGAAATACATGGTTCGAATTTAGAAACTCAATCTGGTGATTTTCAAATTAAAATAAAGAAGTTAGCAAAAAAATTAATTGCTGAAGGATGCCTACGTTGGGTGGGTCCATACAGACCGGATGAGCAGCGAACAAGGTTGAAAGAAATAGACTGGGTGATAGTACCATCAATATGGTGGGAAAACTCTCCAATGGTTATTCAAGAAGCTTTTACTGCTGGAAGGCCTTTGATTGTTTCGAACATCGGAGGTATGGCAGAAAAAGTACAAGATGGAGTTGACGGTCTACATTTTAGTGCCAGAAACCCTTTAGAGTTGGCAAATAAGTTAAAATACGCGGTATCTAACAAAACACTGTGGAATGATTTACATCAAAACATAGCCCCTCCTCTGAGTTACACCGAATGTGCTGAAGAGCACATGGCTTTTTTTGAGACGCGATAAAATTTTAACTTTATAAACAAAGCGGAACACGTATGAAAATTGGAATAATCACAAACCTAATTCACATCGACAGGTTTGTGAAATCGGAAATGGCATTTGCTGACTCTAAACGTTGGATGTCAGCTACAGGTGGAAACACAGGCAACACGGCTTTTGTTGAAGGCGTAAAGAAAATAGTTAAAGCGGACGTTGTTAGAGAAGTTCATTGGGGAGATAACCCTGAACAGGTGAAAAAAGCCTATGACATGCTCATCATTTGTTGCGCAAATCAAATAGGTGCACATGTTGATTTAGGTACTTGGGCAGATAGACTTAAAGCTTTCGATTTGCCTACCATGTTTATTGGCTTAGGCGCACAAAGTAATAGTGTGGGAACTCACCCTGAAATACCAGATGGCACTAAACGCCTTCTAGAGCTGTCGAAGCAGCTTAGAACCGACAGTTCGGTATCAAATATTATTACTAGAGGCTCTTTCACATCTGAAGTTATTGAAACTTGTGGTGTAGATTCAAATCCTTTTGGCTGCCCTTCTCAATTTATTTCAACAGAACTAAATGTGGGTCAAAAGTGCCTAGAACACCAAACATCTACTAAACATTTTAGAGTACTGACGGCTGCAGGTAACCCTTGGCACCCGTCCTACGTACTTGAAAAAACACTAGTCGAGCTTGTAAATCAGTATCAAGGCGATTATGTAATTCAACATCCTGAGAGCCTCATCAAGCTCTGTTTAAACGAAGGCTCTACTATTGATAGTAAGCAGCAAGAGAGACTAAAAACGGTATACAACTCTTTAGGAGACTGGGAAACAATTACAAGTTGGTTTAAAAGCCATGGTGTACTTTTCGCGGATGCTCAAAATTGGATGCTTTACTCTAAAAGGTTTAGTTTAGCTGTTGGTCCTCGTTACCATGGTGTAGCCCTTCCAATTCAAGCTGGCGTTCCAGGTAAAGTAATTGCTATCGACTCTCGTACTGAAGAGCTTTCAAGTACTACAGGTATTCCATTTGTACGCTATAAAGATGTAGAGAACTCTACTTCTGAAGAGTTGATTAACTGGTGCAAATGGACTCAGGAAGATGCAAATAATTACGACAACATTAGACTTAACAACGCTAGAAAATACACTCAGTTCTTTGAGCAGAACAAGTTAAGTTATAACCAGTCGCTTAAAGCACTGTCAGAACAAAATACCCAATAAGCTCCACGGCAAATAAGGATTACGCAATATGTTAGCCGCAGTTACAATGGTATACAACGAGCCTGAATTTATCCCGCTATGGATAAAATATTATGGAGAGCAGGTTGGGAAAGAAAATTGCTACATTGTGGACAATGGTTCGGACGACGGCTCGTTAGATAGCTATAGAAGCGAAGTCAATATCATCCGCGTTCCACGAGAGTTTAAGGACAATCAGCAAAGAACGAAATTTTTGAGTGAGTTTTGCAGCTCGCTTTTAAATTACTTTAGCCATGTAATACACGTTGATGTTGACGAGTTTATTGTTGCTAACCCTGATAAATATGATGGGTTAAAAGACTATGCGAATAAATGGGTAAATAACAGAAAGTCCGTCACATCAATTGGCTTGAACGTTACTCAGCTTCCAAGTGAAGAACAGACTATTGATTTTTCAAAGCCGGTTCTTTCACAACGTTCATACGTGCGCTTTGTCTCACCTATGTGTAAACCTTGTATTATCGCCAAACCTATCACTTGGTCTCCAGGTTTTCACGGTTCGACTCACGAAACCGTATTCGATGATATTTACATGTTCCATATGAGATACTTCGACTTACAGTATGGTCTGACACGCCTAAACAGAACCCGAAATATGAAATGGAAAAGCGAAAAGGACGGTCAGCACCAAAGAGTTGAAGATGAGACATGGAAAAAATGGTTTGTTAGTTTTGAGAAGTTTTTGAAAAAAGGCTTGTTTTACTCAGATGGTTCAATGAATGAAACTCTCGTGAACTATTTAGACCAGTTGAAAGAAGGCTCTTCTATAGACTCTACTGGAAAAACTAAGCCACCAATGCTTGCACCACATACATTATTTGAAATTCCTGGCCCCTTCAGAGAGTTGCTTTAGTTATCAAGCAATCGTTTAACACACGCTTGCTCCATTAAGCCATCCGTTTTGATTAAAAAGATAAACCTTTAATCAAAACGGTGGCGTTATAAACTTAAGGAGTGAGTTCATAGATAACCCTGCCACTCCGAAATAGATATTAATCTATTGAATAGGACTCATAATCTAATACTACTTTTCTGACCGCAGAGATATCCTCTACTTCTTTTATGATAGTAGCTTTTTCTGGAGCGTTCCATTCATGGTCGCTATCAATGAACTCAAGCTCTATTAACGCTTTTTGTAGTTGTGAATAATCTAAATCAGCGATTTGAGATGACGAAACCACCGGGCGACCCGCAGCTTTCCAATAGCCTTTTAAACAAGGCTTTCCTTTACTTGGTTTACCTGTTTTAGATATTAGCTGAAAATCAAAGTCAAAATGCTTTTTTCTTCTCCAGATAATGAATACTTCTTGTCCAGCTTTTGCAACTACAGCGAATAAATGGTAAGCAGAGCCATCTGAGAATATGATTTTTTTTGCACTTACGTAATACTGCAATTGCTCTAATACAGACATCTTTTCTGGATGAATTATTTGATACCCTTGTCTCTTAAGATTTTGCTCTACTTGTTCTTCTCCAACAAAGCCGCCTTCTTTTCCTGAAAGCTTTGAACGAGAGACGTATATTTTCTCGGGATACGTTTTTCCTTCTATACTCTGCTTGAGTGTTTCTAACAATTTACTGACGCATGGCACAGTTGCAGAATGATGTATAAACACCCCTGAACCCTCAATCCCCAACTGGTTAGGTACAAAAAGTGTTTCGAACTCTGTAGGCTCTTCTACTATTGTAATGGGAATCTTATCTGAAAATAGCGCAACAAAGTCCTCCGCAAACTCGGGGACGCCTCGCCTTTTTTCCCGCTTATAGAAAACCAGCGTGTCTATATCTTTGAGCATACTTGAAGCCCATAGCCTAGAGATGCTTTCAACCAAAAAGTGACCAAAATGTGAGTTTTGTAACATCCCACAATATAAATGTTTCCCCGCCACCTTCTTACTTATTGTAAAATCTTTACTCGGAGGTAAACATTTCAAGCCGGCCTTGATATGCACGCTTTGCTCACAAAACTCACCGCTGCTAGTCATCACCCCTGCCTGAAATTCTCCATTCCTTAAATTTTGTATGGGAACAACAACTGCATTATCGTGAATTTCGATTTTAGGTGTAAGGGATAAAGCTCTCTTAACTATTTCCATTTTTCCACTCCGTCGAGGCTCGCGACCCTCCGATCGCGAGGTATACGCACTAAGTCAAGTTAGTGGGCTTATATTTTTTAAATGATTGCTACGAGAGAGACTCATACAAATGAGTCCACCGTAAAGAATTGTATATTGACACGAATCAGTGGTTACTAAAGCCCAAAGACCTTATATAGTTCCACTATAATTCTTTTAAGGAGTACCTCGAAGCCCACTTTCTGATAGCTCAGTAGTGACCAACTCAGAAATTCAACCAACGTTTAACAGTTGGTCGAATCAACAAGGCTATATATCCGCCGCAGCTTCCTCACATTCAATATTCGCAAGTCCTTCAGAAAGGCTGCCCGAATTATTGGAAGGCTTTTGCGGCAAAGAAACTGCGACATCCGAACCTTGTTTTAAGGGTGAGTTTTCGCATGTATTAACTAGCACTTCCATTACAGCATCTATCGCTTCTCTACTAACATCTCTTCTATTTTCTTCAAAGTATGAGAAAGGTGCCTGAGGCCCTGTAACTATTTCATATGAAGGAAAATACTTAACGAATGGTAACATTTGGCAGATCTCTTCTGCCGCTACTCTTAACACTGATTTACTGTAAGTTGTAGCAGTAACCACGTGATTGTTGGTAGCCGTTGCTACAAGAGGGACTGGTGACACCGTAACGATTATCTTTAGTTCTGGATTAATTTCTCTGAGAAGAGAAAACGCGGCACTCATTGAACTAGTGATTTCTGCAAGGGTATAGTTTTTAAATTTATGGATACCTGGATCATATTTACCGGATATCGTTCCAGGGCACGCAGGAAATACGGTGTTATCAATATCACAAACCCATGCTTCTGTAAGACCCAAAGTAAATACAAAAACATCCATTTCAGTAAATGCACGAAGTATTGACTGCAAATAATCTTTCTTTAGAAGTTCGAACTCTACATCACACGAAGGCAGATATTTAAGACCCGGACGATAAGGATCTACGATACCTTCAGGGGTGTACCACCTGTCAATAGTCGGCTTTTTAATCCCCATTGCTTCTTCGATAATTTGCAATAAATGCTGAGCGGTATAAAGGTTTCCGTACCCTGCGGAAAAGAGATGATAATTGAAGTTTTCTTCATAGCTTACCGCATTGTGATTCAGCGAATTATTGTGTCTAACATATTCGAAGCCGGCAGCCTCTAAATAAGGAATAATATTTCCGGCGAAGCAACTGCCAGCAGATCCAAACTTATCTCCTTTTTTCAGGTAGGGAGCATTATGTATGAGATCATTGTTCTCAAAACCTGACGCAACTGCACGTTTCCAAAATGCTTTGCTGTCCATAAATTTGTATGGGTGAGACACTACTTCTCTACTCCTCTAAAACTTTGTCATAAACATACTGTACGATAGCTTTTCCATATTCACTATTGGCATGGGTAATATCATTCGCCCAGTACTTTTTATCTAGCGTCCCATCTGCCGCTTTCATCTCTTCTGGAACTTCGACAAACCGAATGTTCATTTCATTACAAATATCCTTCAGAAGGTCTTGGCAAACTTTCCAAAGTTTTAATCTAAACAAAGGTGATGAAACGTCCAATTTCTCTAAATTAATACCCGCTTTCTCTGCCAATTTTAGAAAATGATCTGATTGTTTAATAAATTTTAATAAGAAATCATTATCACCCTTGGGTGGCGGAGTTTCTACAACAGTAATAGAGAGGCAGTCACAAGTTTGCAACTCACTTAGAATTTTTTTCACTCTAGAAAAGGATGACGAAAAATGCTCTTGCACAACTGCTTTTGGTACAAACGCAACATTCTTTGTTTCTGTTTGCCCATATCGCTTTAAATAAAAGTCGAAAGTCTCTTCTTCTTTAAACATAAAGCCCAAGTTATGTTGATTTCCAGCCCAAAATAGAACTACATGCTTGTCTTTCGCATTTTCTTTCAGTGCGTCCCAATATTCTGTAGTTCGAGAGCCTTTCCAGCCCCCCATTAAACCCAAAATAGGTAATTGCGAGCTCTCTATTGGCTCAACTCTAATATCACCTAACGCCTTCACTCCGCATGCAAAAGAGTGTGAATGGCCTGCAAGTAAAAATTCCATCACCTAATATCCTACATAGCTGGTTTTCGCTCATCGAAAACTAATAACAATTGCCTAAGATTATTTTACCGTGTTTCAAATTTAAAATAACAATACTTTATAGGTTTAGCTTACTACACATACTTCCTAGTACAACCAATCGAAGGTTCGAAGACATATAGCTCACAATAGCTTTCTTATGACTGCCTATTAATGCTAACGATTGACAACATCACTCATCAAGAACTCCCCAGTCCCTTTAACTACGAAATCTACTTGGGTACCATCTTTAAGCTTTTTAGGATAAGGAAAACTAAACCCAATAAAGCCATTTCGATGGATATTTCTCTCGTTCGCGGTGCTTCTGTACTCGCTTGCTAGAATGTCAGCGATTTTTTTCTTACCTACACGTGCTTCTAACGCTACTGGAGATTGGCTTTCATAATCGGCCGCCCAGCCTTTCATTATTTTCCCTTCATCACCTTTAGTCATGTGTGTTTTGCCATAGCGAATGAAGGGGAGCTCTGACTCGACAGCTAATTTCTGTCGCTCGAACCGGTTAAGCGCGTATTCATACAATTCGAAGTCTGGTTCATTGTATTTCTTAATGAGTGCAGCATCTTCTTCTGATAATAGATATTCAGATGATTTTTTTTCTGTATTTTTATTGATATCAAGCCCCTGGATATCAATAGAATACATCTTGTTAATTAGCGCTAGTGATTCGCTGTAACGCTCAGTCAAACCAATAAAGCCAATAGCATCAGGCCAAGTTCCTTGTAGCGCTTTGTTTTGAGCATTTCTAAACCGAGGTTCTTTAACAAAATCACTAAAAGAGCCCTTATAACGATGGTGCCGCGTAAAGTGCTCGTAGTGGGAACGGACTTGTTGGAGAGGGTCTCGGACGAAGGTAATAGCATTCTTCGCAGGAATAAATGGAGCGTATTTGGGATGATTCACATGCCCTGTAACAAACTTTGCTTTCTCCACTATGTTTATCCCAGAGGCATACCTGTCACGCTTTTCATATTCTAACGCTCGAATTTCTGGATTAGTCTCTTTCGCTTTGGGCCCATAATCATAGAAAACATGCTCTTTCCCAAAGTACTGCTCCGCCGCAACGCGAAAACTAGAACCTGCTGTTTTAGATATATGAATAAAAAATAATGGGTAATTTATTGCTTCCATTTTGTCCTATCTAATAGAAAAATTTCATGGGAGATTGAAAGGTTAGCATTGTACGCTGGGCTTCAGTTTAACATGCGACTTCAATTCTTTTTCCATGAATTAACTTTGCACTGGAATTTTGCACTTAAAATTCATGAATACTGTTAAGTATCAGAAAGCTACCTGTCTCAACAGCACTTGCAAGGTATCAAGGTGTTAAATAAAAAGACAACCAAACTCGTTCTTGAGAATTTAGACTATCTTGCTGAGGTTGTCTTAGCATTTCTGCATTCCACTGTTCATACAAACTTCTGAGCTCTGCGGCTTTCTCTGGCATGTTGGAAATTAAGTTGTTTGAACTCGACTCTTCAGAGGATAAATCGAATAGAAACTCATAATCTGGGCCCATTCTTAGATATTTATACTTCCCTAGCCTAACCGCTGACTGATTCCAAAACCGCCAAAAAAGTGGTCTTTCTGATAGGTAGTTTTTATTAAATCCTTCTGTTGGGAAAATATCGACGCCATCTAGCTCAGACAATGTATCTTCAGTCGCCCCAGCAACTTTTATTGCCGAATATAGAACATCCAGACTAATAACTGGCTCTTCGATAACAGTGTTAGTTTGCAGCTTGTCTGGCCAGTGTACGATAAAGGGGACTTTTATACCGCCGTCAGTCAACATGCCTTTTTCACCTAGCAAAGGCGTATTAAGCGACCCATTCCATGCTTCTTTTTTCTCACTAATAGGGGCATCGGTAAAATCAAGACCTATCGGTGCGCCGTTGTCGCTAATAAACGCGATGATCGTATTATCTAAAATTCCGTGTTCTTCAAGCTTTGATACTATGCTGCCAACTCCAGAGTCTACGGCGTACATCATTGCTAACGCATACCTGCGGCGATTTGAAGTTTGTTCCGGGAATAAGGATAAGTAATCTTCAGTAGCTTCTAAGGGAACATGAGGAGCGTAGTGAGCTACGTGAAGATAAAACGGCTCGTTGTGGTTTATATCAATAAATTGGGATGCCGCATCTGAAACAACATCCAGCCTGTAGTCTGAATTGTTCACCCATCCTAACTGTGTTTTATTGCCTTCCAAATCGTAGTTAGTCCAATAGCGATTTGCATAACCGAAATAGTTATATTTATAGCCCAACGATGAAGGATAAAATTGCTCTTTTAGTGATGATGGTAACTTTCCTGGATTAAACTCTTCAATAGGAGTATCCGGAAAATTTTCCCTAAACCATGGTTTTGAATTTTGATCGATCTCAAGATGCCATTTCCCCACTAACCCAGTGGTATAACCCAAATCTGAAAAACGCTCACCCATTGTAATCACGTTTTTGGGGATTGGAGTGTACCTATTATCATCTACCCCAAATCGTTGCTGGTACATGCCTGTAATCATTCCCGCCCGTGAGGGGGTGCATTGCGGAGCCGTAATATAACCATTAGAAAACAGTACGCCGTTAGCGGCTAGTTTATCTATATTCGGAGTTTCGATGTCGTTAACAACATTGTGGGCTCCTACGTCGGCATACCCCTGATCATCGGTAAAAATTACAATAAGATTTGGTTTAGAAGGAACAATCAAAGACTGTGCACTGACAGTAAATTTACTGCCAGATTCGTCGACTAAGGTTGCAGTAATTGTAAAAGGGGTAGTTTTCCTTACCTGAGGCACGGTAAAGTTGAATATTCCCTCGCTTGTATTTACTACATCTAGGGGCTCATTCAACGATGAGCTCCACGATTCGACAGTCACATTCTGAGTATTATTGGCTTGCGATGAGTTTAAAGTTAAAAAGACCGTTGCATCAGAGGTAATCTCTTGCGCCAAGTCTATTGAATAAGAGCTTCCTAGTCGATTTTGGTCTGAGGGTGGTTGCTGTGAAGACGGTTGCGATTCGCCACCACAGGAAAACACAGATATTAGGACTAAGAAGGACAAGCCCAACAGTTTTATCGCATCCATACTTTTTATTCCGAATAAGGCTTAGTGGTTATAAAGAAAAATTAGACCATTATTGAATTGGGTTGAAACCTTTGTCAATAAAGTTAAAAGTTAGCTACTCAGTCCTTACACCTCTATTAATAAGCGCATTTTGAACTTCAGATAGCGTCACTCTTTGAGTAACCTTTTTGATTAGGTCAAAATCTTCTGATGACGAATTCTCTATTATTTGCAAAACGAGCTCGAAGTTGCTAGATACATAGCGCCTTCCTTTTACGATAGCGCGCTGAAGAGCTGGTCGCTCTAAATTTTTATTCATATAGCTTTCGTATTTCTTAAGTGAAGAGCTCGTAAAGTTCACACTTTGACGATGCGGAAATGGACCATAGCCATTTCGGTTACTTTTTAGAGAAGAAACTCCATCACCTTTATGTATGATGTTTGGTCTTCCTCTAGCTAGTAGGGCTACATATTCTCGTTGGCTGCGAAACATCCGATGCATCACAAACCAAGAATCTATAGGCCTATTAAGAAATTCATGCGACAAGATTGCGCCAGTTTTCCCATCTGATACGAATTTGTCTCCATTAGGCAATACTCTTTCAAACTTATCATCTCGAGGGCCATGGGGGGTCAGGAATGGCTTATTAAGAGAAGTTGATATGAGGCTCTTAACATGGAGGGAGCGCGATATATCAATCTGTTGTCCTATCGCCCGAGTAAACGCTTCAGCCGATTCACATTTATTTCCCCATTGGAAGCTGACAACTTCTGGCTCATCTAATGTCTGGATCAAGCTTTTAATGTTCATGCCTATATCGGGAGGCACCAAAAATTCATCGATGTCCAAAAATAGGCAGTGTGTGAACCCTTGCATCCTGCTAGACGCTAGAGCATCCTGGTAAACTTTAGTTTGCGGGTTTCCTTTGTGGCTTTCAAAAAGATCATCTGCATTAACGAGATTAACTCGACTGTCCTTTTCAAATATTTCGATATAGTCAAGCGTATTGTCGCTACAGCGGTTAAAGTGTATTTCAATCTCATCGACACCCAAATAGAGGTGATGAAAAATCCATTCAGCTAAATATGCGGCTTCGTTTTTTGCTATTGCAACCAGCTTGATTTTCGAATCAGACGAGCCCTTTGTAAGCGCGTGTTTCATATTATGTAATAGATTGAAAAACATATTAGCTAACTACGTCTTTAAACATTATTAACTGAGTTTGTTTTTCTCTGACTTTTACAATTTGTCCTTTTTCAAAGCTCGCTGGATATCTATAGACCTTACCCACAAAGCCACTGCGATGCATGTTTCGTTCAGCGCCCTGCGCCCTGTAGTCGGATAATTTCAGTTGGTCTACAACTTCGTCGTCTAGTAAAATATCAGCTTCTAAAGCTTCTTCTTGCTCGTAGCAACAGCCCCACATATTAAGCTGCTTTCCTTTGTCTTTAGGTGCCAAGTTCATTTCACCGAATCTAACCAATGGAAGCCCTTTGTTCAAAAGATTTTTATGTACGTCAAATCGCTTCAAGGCATAGTCATAAAATGCAAAGTCTTGGGAGTTCATTTCACGAATTAAAGTAATCTCGTCCTCACTGAACGTATAAGCACCTGAAGGTTTTGCAGTATTTTTGTTTATATCAAGTACTTTAATGTCAGTACCATAATACTGATTAAATAGCGCGATTGACTCGTTGTATCTTTCAGTTATACCAATAAACCCTATAGCATCGGCCCATACACCATTTAATGCTTTAGATTGCATATTGGCAAAACGATTTTCTTTAATGAAGTCTTTGAAACTTCCTTTATACCCGTGGAGCCTTGAGAAGTGCTCGAAATGAGAGCGTACTTGTTGAGCTGGGTCACGAACAAAAGTTACTACGCACTTAGGCTGAAAAAACGGTGCATACTTGGGGTAAATGACATGCCCAGACAAAAGCTTTGCGCTGCTCTTGATACATTTTGCAGCAAGATATCTGTCCTTCAACTCGTATTCATACTTTACTATATCGGGATGCGTTTCTTTTGAGCCTTTTCCATAGTCAAAATATGTAGCGTCAGAACCAAAATATTGCTCAGCCGCCACTCGAAAACTAGAACCGGCGGTCTTAGGGATATGTATAAAAAATAGGGGGAAATTGTTCATAATACTTCTAAATATTCAATCACTATCGCAGCGAAAAATTTTCATGGGTAATAGATAAGTTAGGATTATAGGCAGTGTCATTCGATAACACCTTCATCCACTTTTCCTTCATATATTCGCTTTCTTTATTAAATCTGGCGATTTTTTCTGGGGTATCTTCTTCACCACGGCTTATCGACTCATGGTGGTAAAGCTCTGCCCAAGGTGTAAACAGGTTTCGATAGCCTGCGGTATGTACCTTCAAACAAAAATCCACATCGTTAAAGGCTATGGTGAGGTCTTCTTCATTTAGCCCGCCTACCTCTTCAAAAACAGACTTACGTACTAGTAAACAGGCTGCGGTAACGGCAGACATATTCTGGACTAGATGCAGCCGCGTAAAATAACCGGGTTCACTTTTGTGGAAGTATTTATGTGAGTGGCCAGCAACGCCGCCTATTCCTAAAACAACGCCAGCATGCTGAATAGTATCATTAGGATAATAGAGCTTGGCCCCTACACAGCCAATTTCAGGTCTTAAAGCATGGGAGACCATTTCTGTTAGCCAATGCTCGCTGATAACTTCGATATCGTTATTTATTAAGCCAACGACGTCTCCGCTTGCTTGTGATACCGCAAAGTTATTAATTGCTGAGTAGTTAAAAGGCTTATCCCACTTCAACACGCTAAAGTTACTTTTTGCGTCTATATAGTCATTAAAGAGGGCTAATGTTTTCTCACAGCTCGTTTGATTGTCTACAACAATAATTTCAAAGTTTTCGTATGATGTCTTATTGTAGATAGATTCTAGGCATTGCTTCAGAATGTCGTAGCCGTCTCTTGTGGGTATTACCAAGCTCACCAAAGGTGGTTTAGCAGGCAAAGCCCAATTAACTTTATAGGTGTTGGGGTATGCCCCTTTTTCAACAGATGCACTTTGCTTTGTCTGCGAAAGGAAATGCTTTATCGACTCAATTCCTGCATCGGTTGTGTACGATTTAGCTGATGCATTCGACGCTGTTGAGTTTTCGATAACTCGCCAGTGATAAAGAATGAAGGGTAAATGCACCACTTCTTCACAACTAAGATTAGCTGTAGCTCTTAATAGTAAATCGTGATCTTGTGAACCTTCAACACCGACTCTAAAACCACCAACCTTTTTAAGTAAGCTGGTTTTATAAACTGCTGGGTGACATATGTAATTTTGACTTAGCAGTAAATCTGGATTCCAGTCTGGCTTGAAATGCGGTTGGTGCCGATTTCCTTGCTCGTCTATTTTATCTTCGTCGGCATACAGAACTTGCGCTGATGCATTCTCTGTAATGGCCTTTGCAAAGAACGATAACGTATGTGCAGGTAAAGTATCATCGTGATCAAGTAAGAGAACGTAATCATTAGCCACTAAGGCTAATGCTTCGTTACTTGCTTTAGAAATATGCCCATTTTCACTGAGCAATTTCACTTTTATATTAGGGAATTTCTGTTCATATTCCTTTAATACTTCGATGGTTTCCATGTTAGTTGATGCATCGTCTGCTATACAAAGTTCCCAGTTTTTATGCGTTTGTTGAACTACAGAATTGATACATGCTTTTAAGTAAACAGGGTCGGTATTGTACGTCGGCAATATGATAGAAAACTTTACTTCAGACTGATTTGCAGTGAAAGCTTGTTTCATCTTTTCTATGGCACGCGGCTCATCAAACTCTACCCAAAACGGATAGCTTTTCTCCATTGCGCCATGAGTAAATGTATTATTGTATTCTTGGTAAACGGTATCTAACAACCGCCCGCCGTTCAGCTTACAGTTCGCGGCCAAGTACTCCTCAATGTTATCTACATGACTAAGTAACTTGTACAAGCGCTGTTTCATGTGCCTCATTGCAATGAAGGAGGGCACTTTTGAAATCATGAAAGTATTTATTGTGAACTCTGTCTCTGCTTCACAAGGGTCGAACCTGAGCATAGCGTTTGCACTTTCAAGGTAGAAAACTCTATTCACGAACTTAGTGCTATGCCAAGGCACATCGATAGACACCAATTCACCCTTTTGAAGGTTAGAATAAAGCTTTCCTATGTGCGACTGATGATTTGCCTCGTTAATCTTTATACGCAAAAGGTACCACCCTTGACTAAAGCTACGAGTGGGAATGCGTCGCGCAGGATGAATAATGAATTGCGGGTCATCTCCCGTTGATACCCAACTGGAACCACTATTGTCTGCCTTGACTGGCGCTAACTCATGATGGGGAACAATGATTAACTTTTTAGCTAGCCGATAGGCTAATCGCTTTAAAGTTGCAGGTTTGAGAATTTTAGATAACAAAACGGGTGAACACCTTTTCCTATATAAAGCTTAGAATGCTTTCCTTAAACTTCACTTGTTACGTAGAAGGTTTACTACATACCTTTACGGCGTTAATCATACCGCATTTAATAAAATTGAAACACACGAGAATGATGATATTAAGCGATGACATAATTGCACAAAAAGAAAAAGGCACCAATGGGTGCCTTTTTAAATATTTTAACTGTCTTTTTTACTTAGCTACACGCCCATACCTATCAGAGAAACGCACAATATCGTCTTCACCTAAGTAGGCCCCTGACTGCACTTCAATAAGCTCTAACTGTATCTTACCCGGATTTTCTAGAGCGTGAACCGCACCTATAGGAATGTAAACCGATTGGTTCTCGGTGACTAATGTGGTTTTATCATCAATAGTGACATTGGCACTGCCCGATACTACTATCCAGTGCTCAGCGCGATGGTGGTGCATTTGAACCGAAAGCTTTTCGCCAGGCTTAACAGTAATACGCTTTACTTGGAAACGAGCACCATTATCAATTGAATCGTAACTTCCCCAAGGACGGAAAACTTCACGATGGAATTGAAATTCCGGACGTTTCTCAGCTTTAAGTTTATTGACTACATTCTTGATGCTCTGTGCATCGTCTTTGTGAGCGACCATCACCGCATCTTTGGTTTCAACTACAATAACGTCTTCTAAACCAATAACTGATACTAAGCGCTGTTCGGCATTCACGTAACTGTTCTTTGTATTCTCTAGAATGGTATCACCAACAGAAACGTTACCGTTTTGGTCTTTTTCCGCAGTTTCCCATAGTGACGTCCAGCTTCCTACATCACTCCACTGTGCATCAAGCGGAACCATAGCAGCACTGTCAGTTTTTTCCATTACTGCGTAATCGATAGAATCATCTGGGCAGGTAGCAAAGATATCATGATCAACCCGGATAAAATCTAGGTCTGGGGCTTCTGTATCGATGGCGCGTTTACATACGTCTAGCATTTCAGGGCTGTATTTCTTAAGCTCTTCTAAATACCTGCTAGCTTTGAACATAAACATGCCACTATTCCAATAATAGTCGCCAGAATCTACATATCCTTTTGCAGTTTCAAGCGCTGGCTTTTCAACGAACTCAGCAACTTCATAACCATCACCAAGTGTAGTCCCAGCTTTGATGTAGCCGTAACCCGTATGTGGTTGATCTGGCACTATACCAAACGTCACTAATTTACCTTGCTCAGCTAACTTTTCTGCTTTTTCGATTGCAGTATGGAATGCAGGCTCATCTTTAATTAAATGATCAGCTGCTAGTACGAGTAAAACAGGGTCTTCGCCATTCATCGTTGCATGCAACGCCGCTAGTGCAATAGCAGGTGCAGTATTACGACCAACTGGCTCTAGTAAAATACCGCCATGATTTATATCTTTTTGACGTAATTGTTCTGCTACCAAAAAGCGATGGGCATCATTACATATGAAAATGGGGCTTTGGGCTTTAGTGCCATTCAACCGAACGATAGTGTCTTGCAACATGGTGTTATCGGATGTAAGTGACAGAAACTGTTTAGGTAACGCCGCTCTTGATTTTGGCCATAAGCGGCTTCCGGTGCCGCCTGCAAGTACTACTGGTTTCATATTAACTTCCTTAAAGGGTGAGTAAGGTCTCACGTCCTGATTCTTTATTATTTGCCTAAGTATACAAAGATTATTTTTGGTATGAAACGCTGTAGGAATAATAAGTCAGATTTTTTAAGCCGCGATGTGGTTTAGGCCAATTCTGTTACTGTATCTAAAAGCCCAAGCACCTGCTCATCATTTGATTTAGCCTGAGTCAATACCGCTAAACTTGCTTGCTCAATTATTTGACTTTGCGTTAAACGAGCGGTTTCTTTTGCATAATCGGCATTTACGATTTGTGAATAAGAGGCCTCCACATTAACATTCATTTGCGCATTTAGCCTATATGCTGAGCTCATCTGATTCATCTTCGCACCATAGAAAGCTCTACTTTCGCTGACACTATTAAGCGCGCTATCTAATTTGGTAATAGCATCTTCTGCATTAGCGCTAGTAGCAATACTCGTATCAGCAATTCCTAGCGAGTCCAGTGTGGCTGGTGTTTTAGTTAGTTCAATATATTCAGTCCCTTCTACTGTTTTGTTACTCGCAGTTATATCTACGGGTCCAAGTGAGAAACTGTTACCAGCACTTTCTTCGCCCAATAGATCCCAGTCGGCAGTTACTCTAAAAGACCCATTACCTATTACTGAGATTATCAGGGGTTGTGTGGTAGTGCCTATCGTCAGCGATTCAAGCGTACTACTAGGTTGTTGGTCACCAGTAAAACTAAATGTATTACCATCGATTGTACCTGTACCAATCGTAAGTAAGTCACTGTCATCATAACTTGCGTCACTGTCATAGCCATTTTCGACCAAGAAGAAGTTCGTCGATAGGTCTGCGCCTGAAGTAATTCCTTTTGACGCCCACGTAGCGTTAGTCAAAGGTGTACCTACTAGGTGCTTCCCATCTGTAGTAAACACCTGAATATCATCGTTAGCACCATTATCATTTAACGCGATTTCCACGTTGCTTGAACCAGCAGGTATATAGGCGATTGAACGTAGACCACTCGTCATGGATTGCTCAACACCTTGGCTAAACGTATCCCCCAACGAGGGTACATTATCTGATAATAAATCTTCATCGCCAACTAAGGGTAAACTGTTGAACGCCTCTGTGTTATACGCTATCGCGTTCAAGGCAAGTTTGAGTTGTTGGAATTCTTTATCCAGTGCAAATCTATCACTGTCAGAATTTATTCCGTTTTGGGACTGAATAGAAAGTTGCCTCATTCGCTGCAATAAGGCGGCAGATTCTTGCAGCCCTCCTTCCGCAATTTGAGCGTAGCTAATGCCATCATTTAAATTGCGATTAATTTGGGTATGTGCATTTTTAGAAGATGCTAATCGGTTTGATATTTGCAGCCCCGCACTATCGTCGGCTGCGCTATTGATTCTCAAACCAGAGCTTAAGCGCTCTAGCGATTTAGACAGGGAATTACTTTGTAAATTGGCAAAACTTATCGACTGAAGGTTGCTAGAGATAGACAGCATATTCTTCCATGTTCTTATGCATAATTTAAGCTGAATTCATTTTGCAGAATGCTGCTTGCTTTCATTAATTCATACTAAACAGCAAGGTCTTTGCCAACTTGCAACAGTAATAGTTCAACGATTGAATTTATATGAGGAAGTTGAAATGCCAAAAACAAAAAACCCGGCCTAAGCCGGGTTTTTTAATAATTCTGA